>Ga0180302_10000018_pt1 | contig 52403 bp, 56 predicted proteins | sample GuaBasSediGuay17_FD_121794 | JGI IMG/M metagenome (GOLD analysis project Ga0180302, IMG submission 121794) | Subseafloor sediment microbial communities from Guaymas Basin, Gulf of California, Mexico - Guay17, Core 4571-4, 12-15 cm | ecosystem: Environmental > Aquatic > Marine > Hydrothermal... | reverse complement strand
GATCTTAAGTCCGGCCCCTTTAGCCGGATCTAGCCCTACTAGATCCTTTGTCCTGGCTCGGGCACCCCCGCTTTTATCAATCTCTAGTGATTACACTATGCCTAATAAGTTTTGCCATGCCTCTAAAACGTAAGAACTATAAGACTCAGTCAGATTTGGTTGCTATAGTTCTTAAAGAAGCCTAGGAAAGGTTCGAAAGAAACCTTACACATATAGGCACTAGGAACTTAGGTACAAAACAATGTTGTAAGTTAAGCTAATCTTCAAACTTTTCAGAAGGTGAATCAATGCTCTTTATCATTCTCATTTTCGCTGTAGTACTATCTCCTATACCTCATCCTTCTAGTTTACTAACAATCAGTACTAATCGACTTCAAGTGACCGACGCTATGTTAGCTATTATTTGCTCAGTAAACACATATTACTAATATTACTAATTTCACCAAAATACCAACCGTCTTGCATATATTCATGTGTGATGAACTATTGCTTGTGCCTCAATTCCTATTGACACTAGACGAGGTTAAAGAGTTAGCAACATCGTCATTCAGATGTTTACCTTTACATGGACTAATCGAGCTAATAATCAGTAGCACATTTCCGCTATTCAGTCACGCCATAATAGAATTACCAATGGGACTTAAAGCATATTTACCCAAACGACAGATTATAGCTTCACTTAGAAACGTTCTACACATCTTCTATTATAGAGACTACGAAATATTTAGCGACTTTATTCCAAGGAAGAATTGGATTGTAATCGATGTAGGGGCTTTCATAGGTCTCTGGTCATTGAGAGCCTCAAGATTGGTATCTGCTGGTGGAGTGGTTATAGCATTAGAGCCCAATCCTGATAACTATACAGTGTGTTGCATGAATATGCGTCTTAACAAAGTAAATAATGTACGTCTTCTTCCTTATGCTCTAAGTTCTAAAAGTGGTACCTTGCCACTTTACATCCCAGAACAACGCATCAATTCCTCACTTTGTAGAGAGTACGTGAACACTATGGGAGGCCCTACTGAGATAGTGAAGGTGAGGGCGCTTACTCTAGAAAAGTTAATTAATTCATCATCACTTAGTGTCATCGATTTAATGAAAGTAGATGTTGAGGGCCATGAACTTGAGTTATTCAAATCTTTAAACGATCGCTTGGCAAGACGCATAAGGAGACTTGTTATAGAAGTTCACAAAGAAGTAGTTGATTTGAGCGAGTTGGTAAGTATATTAGAGAAACGAGGTTACAGTGTATACATATATGAGGAATATCTTCCAATCCAGACTTTTATTTATGCCAAACACGTAAGAGTTCCTCCTCGAGCTCAAGAGGAGTCTTGAACTCATCTCTCATCAATACACTCTTGACTCTTTCTATGAGATTCAAAATATCTTTCACATACTCTTTAGGTAAAACACCTCTCTTAACGTAGTCCTCAAGCACATCATAATCTAATACCTTGACGCCTCTTGAGCTCTTAACCACATCTACTTCAAGGTCTATGTATCTAAAAGTGTTAACACTTACTAGTTCAACTGGAGTGTTTATGTTGAAGTATATTCCTTTAAGTACATCACTCTTGCTATAATAAAAATGTATTATATAGGGCTTAAAGAGCCTAATCAGCGTGAATCCATAATCCCCCCTCTCCTTCTTTTCTCCTATACCGTCATAGTATCCACTGGGACTAAACTTTCTTACCATGAGAACACCATCATCAAACACATCATGAATTACTCCACGCATCCTAACTAAATCCCCTTTTATTGTAAGGTGATACAAAGTCACCCCTCTAACGCTCTCCCTCATCATAGTCTTAATATGATATTCTAACAATGCTCTTGAGAGAATTTTCATATCAAGTCCCTTGGCTAACAAATACTCAGTAAAGTCGACACGTTCTGAGAATCCTTCTACGCTTTTTAAATAGTGATGGTAATCAATGGTTGGTACAACATGTCTCCTGACTTCATCTAATATCCTCTTTGCATCTAATGTGAATAATACCTCAGCAATCGCCTCGCCTTCTTCAATTAATGAAGGAGTTTTAACCTCTTTTGCTTTAGTTTCTAACTCTTTCACTCTATTCTTAAGCTCCTCTACTTCCTTAAGTAACTCCTCAGTAGTGGCATAATTAGCACTACTTCTCCACCTAATCCCCCAACCCTTAGGTTTTATCATGAATCCTAATGAGAGGAGCTCTTCTTTCTTCAAGGGGTCTCTTATAAACTCGCTTATCATTACCCTCTCAGCTCCTTTTATGAGTCTCATATACTTTCCTGAGACGACAAGCTGAGTTGAGAGTTTCGGAAAATCGTTAAAGGATGGCTTACGCACACAAACCAGCAACTCATCTCCTATTCCAGGTCTAATCATGCCCTCTTGTAACACGCCCAACATGACGCCTATATCAACTAAGACGCTCCCATCAGGTCTAACTTCTTTCACAATGCCTTTATATAGTGAGTATAGAGAGGGTTTGTACTCCTTAACTATCACTTGTTGTAGCTTATCTATAAGTATACAAACTACTTCTTTAACAGCTTTTGGCGCACCTATGACCAACACTCCTTGCTTATCGCTGAGGTCCTTTACTGTCACATCAGGGGGGCAGTAGATGGGCGAATGGAGTTTGAATCTCTTAATTATGGGCTTCGTTGGCTGAGTTACTTTGATGCCTTTTTCCAGCAGCAGCTTAGTTATGGCAGTGGAGTATATCCCTCTAACTCTAGCATACAATATTGAAACACCGCTAGTCTTTAACTTGTTCTAAAAGGCTAATAGCCTGCCATATTGCAGTTCTCGCGAATAGTGGCATATTGGGATCTTGTGAAACTTCCTCCAAGATGCTTATGGCATTAGCGGCTCTTAAGCCTGGAGATAGGTCTTTTCTTTTAAGGGTCTCGATCGACTCGCTAGCAGCTCTTCTAATGTTCCTTGGAACTCCAGTATCCTCTGCTACTCTCTCAAGTATAGCTATGGCATGATCTATTTGTTCTATGCCTACACTCATCGAGCTCACCCCTCTAGCGGACTATAATTCTTTTTAGAATTTAATTTGAGTTAAGTATAAGCTTTTCTTCTAACATAGTTCATTGTGTGAAGAGTTTGGCTGAAGTAATAATTAGGACTGTACGTAGAGAGGAAATATCCTCAGTATATGAAATAGAGAGGATATCCTTCAAGCAACCATATCCTCAATCTTTCTTAGAATCTCTACTAATAATAGCTGGCGATCTCTTCTTAGTAGCTAAAGTTAAGGAGAGAGTGATTGGTTACGCTGTAGCTCTCCTTAGAGGAGGAGTTCTAGGCCATGTGATCTCTATAGCAGTACATCCAGACTTTAGGAAGCGAGGTGTGGGTGCTGCACTGCTTAAGGAATTACTCAGTAGATTGAGAAGTAAGGGCGCACAGTTCGTAAGGTTAGAAGTAAGGATTAGTAACAGAGCAGCAATCAAGTTATATAAAAAATTCGGATTTAAGGAAATCTACCTAGTTCCTAATTACTATCCTGATGGTGAAGCGTGCTACGTTATGGTGAAAGAGCTATGAAAAAGCTGCCCACAGGGAGTGTAATAGTAGGCGAACTTCCGAAGGGTTGTGAGCTATGTCAGAGAGGGATGAAACTAGTTCTTTTCATTACAGGGCTATGTCCTAGAAGGTGCTTTTACTGCCCATTAGGCCGCGATAGAAGATACTTAGACGTTATGTATGCTAATGAAAGGAAGATAGAAGTAGTAGAAGAAGCTCTAAATGAAGCGCATCTCATGGATGCTCAAGGAACTGGAATAACAGGAGGGGATCCCTTGCTAGTACTTAATAGAACCCTAAAAGCCATCAAGGTATTGAAACAAGAGTTTGGAGAAGAACATCACATACATCTATACACTACTGGTGCCAAAGTTACAGTTAAACATTTGAAACAGTTAGAACAAGTTGGCTTAGATGAACTTAGGTTTCATGTGTTCAGCGAGCAGTTAGACATAGTCTCTCAGGCCGTTAAGGAACTGAACATTGACGTAGGAGTAGAAATTCCGATGTTACCTGATAAACTTGAAGCCACTATAAGGCTATTAAGATCTCTTGATGCTATTAAAGTTAGCTTTGTTAATATAAATGAACTTGAATTTACGGAGACTAATGCGTTAAATCTCTTAGAAAGAGGTTATGAACTAAGAGCAAACTCGCTTGTAGCAGCTAAGGGTAGCAGAGAAGCTGCCATAAAGGTTTTAACATGGGCAGAGGAGAATACTAGCTTAAATGTCCATTTCTGTCCGGCTATAATTAAGGATGCGTATCAGACAAGGTTAAGACTTTATAGAAAAGCACTTAATTTAGCTAAACATTATGAACTCGTCACAGATGAAGGAACAATAATGCTAGCCGAAGCTACAACTAAAGACATGAGGGCCATCAAGAACATTATAAAGACTCTTGGGAATAACGGATTGTTCGAAGTGAATTGGGATGAAGGTAAGATACTATTCAGAGCTGAGTATGCTAGCCTGATTTCAGAGAAATTTAAAGAGAATGTAAACGTATCAATTTGTGAGTACTTACCAACTCCTACTAGGTTTCTAGTATACAAAGAAATTATTTGAGGAGTTCGTCAATTAATCCACTTAGGTTAATTTCGATACCCACAGTAGGTGATGGTATCTCAAAATTACTTAGAACCTCAGGGTGGAACTCTCCAATAAGCCCTATTACCTTTGAGTTCACTATGATCTCTGCACATCTGCCTTCAATGAAACTTGGATGCACACTCTCTTTTAATTGATAATTCACACTCAATGTCTTGAATACTGACTTACAGATAATCAGCCCATCCGTCATTGTTGTCTCTTGAGATGTTAGGGCGCAGGCCACATGTCTCTCTATTCTAGCCTTGACGTCTTTGCTCTCATCAACTATGACTACATCACCTACTTCAAATACCTTAATGGGAAATCCTAATCGCTTGTTAAAGCTTATGACGCTTAGTAAACCAGGTAGTAACCACTGTCTTAGTGTAGTATACCTCTCCATCTTAGGATTTTCAACTTCAACTAGCTTCACGTCTCTCAGTCTCATTTTATGAACCAGGATCTCTGGACAACTCATCATGTAGTTGGCAACTTCTTGAAATCCTAAACCTATGAACACATCTCTAATCTTTCTCGATATGTATTCCTCAGGGGATAATCTTCCTGAGTGGGTAGGAGGAAGTGCCACAGGAAGTATGTTCTCGTAACCATAGGCCATCAACACATCTTCAATGAGATCAACTTTATGTAATACGTCAACTCTGTAAGGAGAGACAGATACTTTGATTTTGCTACCTTCCAGCACAGCATCATGGCGCATCATCATTAAGTAGTGAACGATATCCTCATTGCTTAAGCTTAATCCACTAACTTTCTCTACGTCCTCACTTGAAATTTCATGTTTTTCGACTTGAAGATTGGGGGACAGTACAACGAATCCATCACTAAAGCCCACTCTAACTGGGATTATTTCTTCAGGTCTCCCCCTTTCGGCTATATTGGTCACCATTACTATCAATACCTTCATCATTAACTCCAGGTCTGTTCCTGTAACGTCAATAAATACATTCCTTGTGTATTCAGTAACCCTAGTCTCATCACTGTTTATAATTGGTGGTAGTGATAGTACTTTATCCTGAGAATCTATTAATAAAGGATATACTGAATAAGGCTCTATGAGGTAAGCATAAGTCTTACCCTTTTCAGTAACCCTAAGTATTTCCTTAGGAGTCATTTCTTTGAATTCATCTAGAGGCACAAACTTTATTCCCTCTGGATCGACCTTACGGTAGTATATTGGGGGCTTTATCGTATCTAGGTCATAAACACCTATTGATACTTTTCTTCTATTTCTGCAATACGTTATGTGGAGTTTCTCTTGTAAGTTCATCAATTGCTTGACAGCTTCACTAGTAAGTCTTAAATTCTTAACCACGGCGCCTAGTACATAAGGTCTATAGCTGGGACCATCGGCATTTATTAATACCTTTTCTGCAGCATTAACGTTAAATTTTCTGAGCCCGACTTCTACCTTTAAAAGTCCTTTAAGCGCTCTAGCCAAGCCCTCAACAGAAAATAAGTCAGGCCTATCATGGGTTGCCTCATAAAATATGGAGTCATCTGCTATCTCTTCCAGCTCGCACTTCAACATTGCTAGGTATCTCTCAATTTCGTCTTCTGATAAACTAAGCCCTAAGAGATTTTCAAGGTCTGACCAGCTGACCTCTATTACAGGCACATTCTCACCTCGACACAAGGCTTTTGAGAAGGGGTAGACTCCTTTCCCTGAGAAAGCTCAGGTCTTGTGAGAATAATAACCTGATATCGTCTATTCCAAGCACGGTCATCGCGATTCTATCTATGCCTATACCCCAAGCTGCAACGTTACACTCCTTGATTCCTAGAGGTAATAACACCTCAGGTCTAAACATGCCCCCAGGAAACACTTCAATCCAACCCAACTTAGGATGTTTAATGAAGCCTTCGACGCTCGGCTCAGTGAAGGGGAAGTATGCAGGTTTTATTTTGACTCTTCCTAGTCCCAACTTCTTAGCAAATTCATTGAAGAAGCCTAGTAAGTTTCTAAATGTAACCTGTTTTCCGACGATTATTCCTTCTAATTGGTAGAACTCCATGGAGTGTTTAGCATCTAGCGTCTCAGGCCTAAATACTCTATCAAGTGCAAAGCACCTATACTCTCCCTCACCCCTTTCGTATAGCGTTCTAACTGAGACAGCTGTCGTCTGAGTTCTCAGTATCAATCTGAGAGCTCTCTCAGGGCTCCAGATATATCTCCAACCCTTAGAGCCAGTAATCCATCCATTCTCATGTGTTAGCTTTACCCTCTTCATCAACTCCTCATCGAGGAGCGTGCCATTCCTCGGGTATCTTAGGTAAAACGTGTCGTGTATTTCTCTGGCTGGATGATCTTGAGCCTGGAAGAGAACGTCAAAATTCCAAAACTCTAGTTCAACGTGAGGGCCTCTCATTTCTTCAAAGCCCATAGATACCAACACCTCCCTTATTTCATCAAGCAATTCCATGTAGGGATGCTTCCTACTAGGATAGATGTCAGGTACTTCAACTGTCACATCAAATTTCTTAAAGATAACTTCATTCCACTTTCTTTCGAGTATTATTTCTGGAGTTACTCTGGTTACAAGCTTAGCAGCCTTAACTAATCCTCTATTTAAAGCCGCCTTACTCTTATCAGTTAAGCTTAGCCTTAACGAGACTTTTCTCTTTACAGTAACTAACTTCCTACGTCTGAGTTCTTCTAACACCTTCAAATCCTTAGGTACGTAGGTCCCTTCTTTAATCTTTAACATCAGTGCTTCAAGAGATCTTAATTCTGATAAAACTCGAGGCACTTCTCTTTGAATTAAAATTAACCTTCCCTCCTCGACTTTACAGGCCCCTCTTCTTATGAGATGCTGCATTCCAATAACCAATTCTCTTTTCTCACTCAAGACTCCAGTGCTCAAAACTCTCTCAAATAACTCCTTCATATTAATAGTAGCTATTTGATTCTTAACGATGAAGTCAAGCAGTAACCTCTCAGGCAATCCTTCAAGAGCGTATTTCATTCCTTCATTAGTTAATTTAACCTCATAAATTATTTCCTTAGAAGTGCTAATTAATCTCCTTCTCTCTAACTCTGCTAAGTCTCTCATTAAGGATGATGCGCTAGTTTTCATTGCCCTAGAGATTTCGTTAAGGGAATTGAGACCACTGTTAACAAGTCTAAGAATCTCATATTGCCTAGTTGGTAGTAATATCATTTCATTATTGGAACCTATTTGAATTGGCTCATCAGTTCACCTCTGGGATCTCTGCTTGTAAATATCTTCAATAGTTCACTTCTAATAAAATTAACGCAAGACCTGTCCCCGCTGTTCCGAGCTCGGGTGTTCTGCTTATCATCTTCATCGTTATTAAACTCTCAAAGCAGAGACCGTTAGCTCGGATTAGGCGGGGACACTTGAAGGACCCCTGTAGCCGCCTGCTAACACCCGCTATCACTGTGCGACGATCATCGTCGCCCTCTAGCGGGCTCTCTTACAGGCGGCGATGAGGGGTCCTCAGCTAATTTAATCTCAATACCATTATAAATAAGTTCTCCGCAACTACCCAATTATTATGAATAAGCGACTCTCTACACTCCTTAACTGGCTAGTAACTCTTTGATAGTTTAATAGTACTAGTTAACTACGCATAAACTAAAATAGTTCCTTATATATTTAATTAAGGCAAATAAAACTCCTCAAAGAGGGGTACTTGACGTAGTAATCAAAGGTGATTCACGTGGGCGGTCCACTAACATCTGCGAAATATGTGATCTATGCTAACATTGAAATCGACGGAGTAGTGGAAGAACCCGATGTCATAGGAGCACTCTTCGGCCAAACTGAGGGCCTGCTAGGCGAAGACCTAGACTTAAGAGAGCTTCAGAAAAATGGAAGAATAGGACGCATAAGAGTAAAATTAGAAATAAGGAACGGCAAAAGCCGCGGAACGATAGTCGTACCCTCTAACTTAGACAGAGTCGAAACAGCGATTATTGCAGCTACTATTGAGAGTGTTGATAAAGTGGGGCCTTGTGACGCTAAGATCAGAGTTACCAGGATAGAGGATCTAAGAGTTAAGAAGCGGAAGTGGATTGTTGAAAGAGCTAAGGAAATACTCAGACGCTGGGAGTTAGAGTCGATGCCTGAAACACGTAAAATAGTTGAAGAGGTCATGAAAGCTGTAAGAGCACCTGAAGTTATAAAATGGGGACCAGAGAAATTACCAGCTGGGCCTGATATAGATAAAAGTGATACAATAATAATAGTTGAGGGCAGAGCCGACGTTGTGAATTTAGTTAAACACGGACATCGCAATGTCATAGCATTAGAAGGAGTTAGCATACCTAAAAGTATAATAGAGCTTTGTAAGCAAAAAACAGCTATAGCTTTCGTCGATGGAGATAGAGGTGGAGAACTTATTCTGAGAAGTTTACTTAGAGTTGCTGATGTAGACTATGTAGCTAGAGCCCCTCAGGGGAAGGAAGTCGAAGAGCTAACAGCTAAGGAAATAGCTAAAGCATTACGTAATAAGGTACCAGCTAAAGAGTATTTAGAGGCTCTCGAGAAGGGAGAAATGAAAGAAGAAGTCATGGCGCCTGTGCCAGAAGGGATTGTCAAAGGAATAATTGAGGGTATTCCAGAACATGTCATCGGCTTAATAGATGAATTGCAAGGAACACTAGAAGGCGTGTTCTATGACGAAAATTGGAAAGTTCTTAAAAGAGTTGCAGTAAGAGATCTGGTAGACGCGATAACTAATACTGACTCCGTATACGCAATAATATTTGATGGTGTTATAACTCAAAGAGTAGTGGATCAAGCATTTAAGAAAGGTATCAAGATAATAGTGGCTGCAAGAATAGGAGAGGTGCCCAGAATACCAGAGGGCATAAAGTTACTAACATTTGATGAAGTGAAATCAGCGTTAAGTTTGCTCAAAGAAAGTCAGTAATTGAGCTTTTTCTGCCGCTTTTACCACTGCCTCTCTTCCAGTCAGCTATTAGTTTATTCATTTCTTTTATAAGCATGTTCTCTTTGTTTTCAGGTATTACACCACTTGCAGCATAGGCGTGACCATCAGCAAATCCATCGAGCCTAGAAGCGGCATCCACTGCAATGTTAGAGGCAGGAGGATATTCGCCTCTATCTATCGTTTTCTGTAACCTCTTAGGCACTCTGATAGAAAATTTAACTAGTTCTCCTGATAACTTTCCTAAACCAGGTATTTCTGGCAAGACATTCATGAACCCAACTAAATATTTCATTTGGTCCACTATCCTACTCCTATATGTTAAGTAGGAGCAAAAAGTACCGATCACCTTAGTTCCCATTCCCTTAAATACTCCTCTATCCTTAAACCACTGAACGTATTCAGTTAATTCTAAACCTTCACGTTGAATGATCTTGAGTAGTTTCTTATTAGCTACACTTCTCATTTTCTCAAAGGTCTTCGCCCTATCAAATACTTCATCAGGGAAATCAGCAAGACACCCCTCCACCGCTACTTTGGGGCCATTGTTGTAGTATCCTACAGAACTTAGTATGGTCAAAATCCTAGATAAAGTGCTCCTACCCAGATAACCTCTAGGAGTCTCTATGAGCACGCTCTCTCCTCTTATCTTTGCGAGATTCGCTTTAAGGGCATCAGACAGGGGAATCTCATTTAACCCTCTTATGGGGCCTGGTATCTCATAACTTCCTATTAATGCTAACTTAGAGTATTTCTTCATGTCATCTTTAACGTGCTTAGCAAATATGTAGGATATAGTCGAACCAGAAACCTCGCGCTCTCCACTGAATCCGAAGAATTCTGGATTTATATTATAGATATTTTCAGCAAAGAACCTAGGAGCATCATGATGATCCAGTATTATTACTAAGCTATCTTTGTTAAGTTTTTGAATAAGTTTGGCATGAGGAGAGCCTATATCAGCATAGATTACAATGCCACCCGCTGCCTCCCTATGTATTATTTCAAGAGCATATGGGTAAGCCTTTTCAAGACATACCTCATGAATGTCGAAATTGAGCTCAGTGAGTAGTGCCTTTAATATAGAAGCACTAGTTACGCCATCGGCATCGTCATGGAATATTAAGAAGACAGTGGAGTTTTTCCACCTCACTAAGGCATCTTGAGCCTTTGAAATATACTTCATAAGGGTAGGAATTCTATTTTCCATCAGCATCACTCAAAGAATTCTAGTAATGATTTTTGTCTCTTAGCTGAAATTAGTTGTTCTTCTCGGACGCCGAAGTAGCTTAATATTCTCATAGCAGCTGGTATTACTTGCTTATTAATGTAATAATCTATGTCAATCTCACTGTAGTCCTTAACGAATATGTATGGCTCAGCTCTATCTGCTAGTGAACTTCCTCCTTTATTAGTTACTATATAGCCTACTTTATCACCAGTAGTTAACATATAACCGGCACTCAATAGTTTCTTAGCAGCAGTAACGTGAGGTGCTCTGACTTCATATTCCTCAAGTCGCTTAGTCACGGTTTTCCATATTATGAGCTTGCTCATAGGTATCTCTCCCCTCCTTAACTTATTCACTATATCATTCACATACTCTATAGCTTTGTCAACACTATTCTCTTTAAGTATAATTTCAATTATTTTTTCTTGAACTTCTTTAGCTAGCTCAGACCAATCTCCTCGTACGGCCTCAAGCCCAACTACGTCAATTCTTCCATCTGGTAACAGACCACAATATCTCTTTTTTGCGCCTGTGAAGAAAGCTCTGATGTAAATCTTATCAGGCTTAATTTCTAAGCCGAGTTTGTCTTTTATAATTTTGATCAAGTCCTCTACCTTATCTTCTTCGTACTTAACGAATATGCTATCAGTATCTCCATATATCACCTGAAGCCCTATATCGCGAGCTAGCTTTATGGTTTCGCGAATTATGCTTCGACCCCACGCAGTCGTAGCCTCAGCTACTTCACGCTTATACCACCTAGCATGAACCCAACCACAGTAACCGTATGTCGCATTAGCTATTATCTTGAGGGCTTTTTGTCTCTCATTCAGTATTCTATACTCTACACTGCTCGGATCAAGTTCCTTCATTTTAGCTCTTACTTCCTTTCTAGCCTTAAGGAGGCGCTCTAATACTCGTTTATAGAATCCTGGAGGCCACTTTCTGAACTTATAACCTAGCTCAGGAGTCACATAAACTTCATTTAAATCCACTTTCTCTTCTGGAGGAATGTAGGTATCTGGAGATATATTCTTGGAAATCATGATATTTGGATACATAGAGCTGAAGTCTAGAACTGCTATGTTCTCATGTACACCAGGCTTTGGTTTTAGTACTATAGCTCCTTTGTAGGTCCTATAACGTCTCTCCACTCTATTTGGTATCACTTCGTTATATTGATATGCTTGCCTCATAAGGTGCCACTCGACTCTATAACCTACTGAAGCCGCCACGACTTGATCTAGTGGTAGACCAACTATATTAGAGAGTTGTATTAGGAAGGGTAAGAGTTTATCAGCTAAACCAATTATACTTTTCACATCGTCTATTGAATATCTTAAGAGTTTCTCTCTCAATATCGGATCATCCCAATACTTGTGTATTTCAACGCCCTCTATCAATACTCTTTCGCTTTTCTTCATAACGCCTAAGTACTCAGCTATATTCTCTAACGTTCTGACTTTAACTTCTGTTATCTCATCGGCATAGTTGTAGAGGTCTATGTTAGCTCTACCTATTACCGAGAAATGCCCGTAGACACTCTGTGAAGGGCTACTGCGAGTTCTTGAAATAGCTAGCTTAATCTTATGTTTAGAACACCTCTCCAGTAGATATGGCCAATCAAAACCGTTTGAATTATATCCAACAATGATGTCTGGATCCTTCTCTAACACATACTCTACGAAGCTTCTTATGGTACTTCTATCGTTATTTCTCTCATCAGCTAAGAAGAGCTTAATCTCACCATCATTTGTAGCAGTAGAGATTATTATTATAGGATCCCTATCAGGCTTCGGTGCTCCTCGTGGATTATAACACTCTATATCAAAAGCAAGTACTCTTAGTTTGGGTATTTCTGCAATTTCTGGAACGTATCTAGGAGGGTGTTTGGCTAAGTATACTCCATCAACCTGCCACTCTTTGGGTTTTTCCAACTCCTCAACCTCTACTTCATGCCATGCTGAGGGTACTATATTATTGTCTATCATGTATCTCATGTAGAACCTTATATCCGCCTCAAGCACCTCCTCTACTTCTCGGAGCGAGCTCAGCTCATCTCTAATCTTAGGTATGAGAGCCGGGATCTGACACGTCACTTTGAGAAGTTTTACATCTCTTCCAAAATACTTCCTATTAACTACCTTTATATCAAGTACTTTATATTTCGCAGAATATACGCTTTTTATTTTATCGATCAAGTGGTCTAGCTTCTCAGTACTTTTAGGCAATACATAGAAGTATGGTCTAAAACTCCTATCAAGTACTACTACTCTCTTTCCCTCTCTTGTAACTCCCCATAGCCTTATCTCAGGCACGCTATTTACTAAGTCATAATTTATATCAATTAGCCAAAATATTATTTTCAAGACAGGTCACCAACTCTCTCTAAGATTTAGATAGTAAAAGGACTATTTAAAACAAAAGCTTACGAACGTTCAAAGTGTCAGCTGAAGCGGTATAAACCTCTCTGAAGATCCAGTATCAGTTATCATCAATAGATCTATACCATCTCCGCTAATGGCATCTCTCCCAATGGCAGTCTTTACTGCTTTAATTGCCAACTTTTCACCCTCTTTTAAGGAAAGTCCATCCTTATATTCACTTTCAATGATTCCTATAGCTATTCGCGCACCACTTCCCAAAGCAGCATACTTATCCTCTATCACTGATCCAAGGGGATCAAGTACGAATAAATGAGGCCCCTCATCATCTACTCCGCCAACCAAAGTCTCAGCAAAGTACGGCATTAATCTACTGTTAAAGAGTATGACAGATAGCAGCTTAGCAGCGCTTTTAACAGGCATTATCCTCCCGTTTTCAATTTCATAGAGTTTGACCTCTGCAGCTAGAACTCTAGATATAGCTTGCATATCAGCTATCAGTCCAGCACAAGCTATTCCCAGTCTATCTGTTATTTTAAAAACTTTTTTACCTGATTTACTTAACAGAGCATAACCATAGGTGACACGTTTTTCAGAAGCTAGAATAACCCCCTCACTGGTTATAAGACCTACAGTAGTAGCACCCAAAGGGAATTCTTCAGGCATTAAATACCACCTACCTTACCATTATTCTGTAACTCATAGATTAACATTTCGAGTAATGAGTAAGTCCTCATAAAACATATCACAAACGTAAAATAGATGCATTAAAGTACTATCTCCTGAGTAATGATGGAGATAAGTAGGCATAGTAATCCCTTCTCTAGAATGGTAATAGCCCCAACAAGTATAGGAGAAATACTAAGGCCAGCCCTGAAAAGGTCTCAAAGAGTAACAATCAAGCAGACTAAGTCATCATTAAGAAACATAAAACAGGTAGGCCGGAGAAGGATCGAGACTATAAGTAGTTACCTAACAAAAAGACTCTCAGAAATCTATCGTAGTACTCCCTATATTCTTGAGCTACATCCATTCTATAGAGAGCTAGCATATGTGCTCGTAGATGTAGACGACTTTAGGAAGCGTCTAGCTAAACTCAAGTCAATAGTTGCTATTATAAATAAAATAAAGGAAGAGACTTTAGAAGCGATTAAGAGAGCTAAGAGTAGAAGCGAAATTATGAGAGCACGTAAAGCATTCTTAGGAAGAGTGCTCTCACTTCTAGAAGACATAGAGGAGGACCTGAGAGTGATTAGAGACTATCAGCTAAAGCTGAAGAAAATACCTGACATAGACCCTACATTAAGAACGATAGTAGTCGCAGGCCCTCCAAACGTTGGAAAGTCATCCTTCGTTAGGAAAGTCTCAACAGCTGAACCAGAAATAAGGGAATACCCGTTTACTACTAAATCTCTAATACTAGGTCATATAATAATTGAGGACCTACATATTCAAGTGTTAGATACTCCTGGACTCCTAGATAGACCTCTCTCCGAGAGGAATAAAGTAGAACTTCAGGCCATACTAGCACTAAAACACTTAGCTAATGTTGTGATATTTATAATAGATCCAAGCCGAAGGTGCGGATATGATCTCGAGTATCAAGTAAATGTGTACCGAGAGGTGTTAAAGTACTTCGAGGGACTCCCAATAATTGTCTGCTTAAACAAAATCGATGTGAGTAACGAAGAGGACATTAAATTAGCGAAGCAGTTATTAAAGGAGGAAGCCATTGAGATGTCGGTGCTTAGGGATATTAACGTCAAGGAAACATTGTCTAGAGCATTAAGCTATCTGAACATTCCAGAGTATTACTTAAAGAAGCTCATATCCTAGCTTTCCTCGGCTTATGAAGTACATTATTGTATATTCTCTTCATTATTAGAGAATCCCTTTCTAGTATTGGAGATTCACTAATTATCACTGCACTAATCCCCTGCTCAATCAAGGCTTCTGCTAGATACTCGAAATTTGGCCCGAATCCGCTACCTAGAGGATGGTGACGCAATTCACCACCCTCTCCATATTCAACTTCCGTGAAGTGTATATGAGCCGGTGAGATTGCATCTCTCCCTAACTCCCTCTCTACGAAGTCGAAAATCATTAAAAAATCTTCCTTAGACTTCATGAGGCCGCTACCTCTAGCGTGGATGTGTGCAAAATCCAATACCGGTTTACATAAGCCAATTCTTGAGCATATCTCAATGACCTCAGAGATAGAACCTACTTGCTTCACTTTACCTGTGGTCTCGACTCCAAAAGCTACATTTTTCACATTCATCGTTTCAACTCTAGTCACTAATTCTTTTAGAGAATCAATAACTGCCTTAACTGCAGCGTCAGGAGTAAGTCCACCATAATACCCTGGGTGGAACACTACTAAGTAGGCGTCCATCCACTGGGCTATTTGCGCAGATTTTACTAGTCGTTCAATACTCGCCCTCCTAACTTCATCCTTTTCCGATGATAAATTAATAGCATAAGGACCATGCAGTGAGACTAATACATCATTATCTTTGGCACATTTAGCTAACGACTTAGCCTTATCCTCTGATATCTTAAGACTCCTAACAGCTTGATATTCAAAAGCGTTTAATCCCAGCTCTCTGAGAAACTTAGGGATTAGCTCAGTTTTCCCTTTGTATGTTATTGGCTTACCAGCAGGGCCAAAACGTACTTCCAAGCTTCGCTCACCCACTTACTCTTAGACAGGAGGTAAAATATAAATTGGGCGAATAGTAAGAATAAACCATGCCAGAGAAGATACTGTGCCACCGATGTTCTTTTGTTTTATATAAGGGCGATGAACCAGTTTCGCCTGAAGAGATAGTCAAACGTTATGGAAACAGATGTCCTAGATGCTTGGCAAAGTTGTCAATATTACCAATTAGGGTAGCAATAGAGCTAAAGAGAAGTGAGAGAAGACTACCTAAACTCTAAGTTACAGGTGACCTCCATGAAGAATGCGCTTAGAAAATTGAAAAACGTGCTTACCAATGTTGGAGAAAAAACCCTCAGCCTAATCTCCTACTTACCAAGAAGAGAGGTAATGATTAGTATAATCTTAGCACTGAACTTCTCCATAGCAGTGATCTTAAGAGTAATGCCTATGCGATGGGGTATTTACCTAACGGAATTCGATCCATATTATGAGTATTACTTGGCGAGGAAGATAGTTGAGAAAGGATGGTCAGGAATAGCTTGGTGGTTCGAGAGGACTTTTTCGGAGGATGGGATCAAGGACACACTCTTCTGGTATCCATATGGAAGAGATCTCAGAGCCTCAAGCCAGCCAGGTACTGCAATGGTCTCAGCTATCACATACTTGATACTTCAAGCGTTAGGCTTCGATGTAAGCCTCTATGTAATACACGCGTTCGTCCCTGCCATTGGAGCGGCTTTCGCTGTGTTGGCTATATACCTCTTTGGAAAAAGAATGTGGGATTATAGAGTGGGGCTACTGAGCTCCCTCTACATAGCGATAACCCCTGCCTATCTCTCAAGAACTATGCTAGGAGGCAAACATGAAGGCCTAGCAATACCGTTTATGCTATTCAGCTTCTATGCATACTTCAAAAGCGTTGAGGAGAAGTCAATTACCTGGGCAGTAATTTCAGGAATAGCCATGGGAATGGTCGTACTCTCCTGGGGAGGTTACATATACCCGTGGAACTTAATAGCCCTATTCATATTACTGTTAGTGCTTTTAGGGAAGATGGAAACCACCATAGCTAAATCATATCTAATAGTCAACGTTATTGCTACATTATTCGTAGCCATAACTCCAAGATTTGGGCCTCGTGTAGCATTCATGTCAATTTCAGGACTCCTACCAATGTTAGCTAGCTTAATCTCTTTAATATATCTAATACAACCTAAAGGCCTCACTAAAATGAAGAGAAGGGATATAGTAGTATTGACTATAGTACTATTAGTAGCAGGTCTTGTGGCTTGGCAAAAGGGGCTAATTGCCAGTGTCGCGTCTCGTATAATCTCAGTTATAAATCCACAGCTTAGAAAGGAAATGCCGATAATCGAATCCGTGAGCGAGCACAGAGTTCCCTCGTGGGGTATGTTATATGATGATTATCAAAGCTTAGTAGTATTGTTCGTTTTCGGAATATACTTACTCGTAAAGAAGGCCGACTATAAGAGTATGTTCTTGATATTATTCGCCGTCACTTCACTTTATGGAGCTATGTCCTTGGCACGATTAACACTATTACTGAGCCCTGCACTAGTAACAGTCGCCTCTATAGCTTTCGTTTACATAATAGATCAATTAGTTAAAGGGCTTGAAGCTAAGAAGGAACGTAAAAGAAAGATAGCGAAACCCATAAAGAAGGAATACTACGCCATAGCAATAATATTGCTGCTCATTATGATAACACCGTCACTTGGAATGGTAGTAGTAGATTATGACAGGTATAGAATGACTATGAGGATAGTTAGCTTATCTGTAGCTTATAGTCATCAACCCTCACTCATACTAACCGCTACAATCTCTGGCCTGGTCAATTATAAATACGAATTTACTGACTGGATATCAGCGTTAGAATGGATGAGAAACAACCTCCCAGAGAATGCAGTAGTTGCGTGTTGGTGGGATTATGGATATTGGATCTCTATAAACACTAACAGAAGCACATTAGCCGATAATGGAACCATAAATGTGACACAAATAAGAATGATAGCTAAAGCGTTCCTCTCTCCAGAAGAGGAGGCGATCAAAATCTTTAGGAAGTATAATGTGACCCACGTTGTAGTCTTCGAGAGATTTAGGAACCTAGCTGAATTAGGGTACTCTCAACTAGGTATGTTCTATCTGCCAGACTGGATAGGTTATGGTGACTTCGGTAAAAGTTATTGGATGGCTCAAATAGCAAGATTAAATGCGAGTGAGTATCAAAGCCAAGCATATATCAGAATCGGACAGGCAAGACTCCCAATAGTTGTGCCAGCGAACACATCTAAAGCACTTAATGCTACATTATATAAGCTCATATTTGTAAAAACAGACAAGCGAAGATTCTTCGTCTTCGAGAGACTCCCTATATATTTTGGCTACGAGAAGCTTCCCATCTATGAAGGGCCTTTAGTCTCTATTAGCAGTCCTAAGTACTTTAAGCTAGTTTATGCTTCCTATCCTAATGAGTGGGTACTAGTGTTCAAGGTAAACTATGAGGAATTTGAAAGTAGATCTTAACTTAAATGTCAACATTATATTTTAAAATCCGCCTATATCTTCCGTACTTATCCTCAGGCGAGAAACGCGGTGGATGAGGATTTCTCAATTGTCCACCACAATATGGACACTTATCCTGTTGCAAAGTATATTCTCCGCATTTCACACACTTTTTCAGCTTTCCCACAGTATCACTTAAGCTTGATCCTTTTGAAGCTAACTGAACATCTGCTTCTTTTGGCTACATTAATTACTGTATCGACTATTTTCTTAAGAGACCTTTCTGCTACTTTATAATCAGGCGCTACAAGATCTATTTTATAACGAGGAGCCCCCTCGGTGTACATTCTAACTTTAACGTCTTTAAACTCATTGGCTACTTTAAGCCCCTCCATCAAAGCGTTTTTTATTCTAGCTATTCCATCCCTCTCAAAACACGTTATTGTGAATACGCCAGAGACCTTGGCCTCAGGCAACTCAATATACGACTTAGCTAGTTTGGTGAGTATACTAGCCCACTCTTTAGTCAAGCCTGCTTCAAGCAGCGCCCTCTCTCCTCTACGTACTGCCTCTTCAAGGCCAGCGTATATTTCGCCATAGTAGTCTTCAAGTTTCCATCCAGCAGCTTCATAAGCCTCATCAAGACTTCTCTTTAACTTAGTAGCCGCTAGCTCAAGTAGTTTCTCAGCTCTCTGAGCTCTTCTCCACTCAGAGAGTTTAGCTCTTCTTTCAGCGTCGAAGACTCTTCGAAGCGAGACGTCAACATGCCCCTTTCTTTCATTAACCCTTATTACTTTAAAAACTAATTTCTGCCCCTCCTTAAGTACTTCTCTAATCCCCTTGAACCAGGACCTTGAAACCTCGCTAAGTGGACAGTAAGCTTCAATACCACCATATTCATCAAGGGAAATGAAAGCACCATGGTCAAATATTTTTTCTACAGTTCCTATAACCAGCTCTCCATACTCTGGAAATCTCCTCCTTCTTCTGACCATGATTATTCCCACCTACTCAAGTACCTCTAGCACCTTAGCTTCGACTACGGCTTTACCACCTGTAGGCCTGGCTAATACCCTGTTACACACTAAACATCTCACTACTATTGATGCGTGATCGAATATTATTTGTCTATTCTCACAGTCAGGACACTGAACTAATAAGAATCTACTCTTCGGTTGGGGAATTAAGATCTTGCACTTTTTCAAATTCTCACCTAGGTTTGAACTATTTCTAAGCGTTTTAGTCTAATCCCCTTTCTGTGCATTAAGTGTCCACAAACTGTGCACTTAAGCTTAAGGACTTGCTTCTTAGTTACCTTGGCTGTTCTCTTTTGCTCAGGCTTACGCTTAGAGCCGTAACCCTTTTTCTTAGCTTCATATCTTCTTTCACCCTCAGCTAAAGCTCTACGCTTTCCTGGTTTGTAAAGAGTCACTGTGTGAACTGTGTGGGTCTTACACCTTGGGCAGTAGGTTCTGATATTCCTAGGAACTTTCATGAAGTCACCACGCTCACATGTAGCTATCCTGTTTTGTTAGTTCACTCCTTAATAATTGTTACTACTCCCTTTCTTCTCAAATCAGATACATCTACTACTGGCAAATAAGCTACATCACCCTTCGAGAAGGGACCGTACATCCTCTTATCACTCGCAAGAAATGGTGGATGAGGTTCTGTGAATATTACCAAAACATTTCGAGGAACAACTTTATCGATTAGTATGTCTTTTTTCTCAACTCTTTTGAGTTTATTCACTACCTTGCTGATGTTTTCGAATACCTCAATCTCTTCATTCGTTAATTGTTTTAAATTAATCTCCTTAGAACTGATCATCATCTCTATAATCTTAGCCATTCTGCAGAGAAACATCTCAACTAGCATCTTTCTAATAACATTATTCTCGAGCGTCTTAACTTCAGCTCTTAATCCTTCGTGCTTTTCTTTTCTGTATAAAGACATAAGAACTCGTTCATAAAAATCTCTGGGTAAAGGTACCAAATCTCTCTCCTTCATTTCCTTCTCGTATATTTTTAAGAACTCTCTTCTGTCATAGTTCTTTTCACTCATAAGTGAGCTCTCCCTCTATACGATCTTTAGAATCTTAACCTCTTTAGAGTTTCCTATTAGGTATATTCCAATAGGTAATGGGACCTCTACTATACCTTTCCTCTTAGAAAAGCCATAATTAGCTACTCTCTTTGGAAATCTTTGTGATTGAACGACAACGTTAACATTCATATCGAATACGAAGGCATCATTTATGCTAAAGGACTCTAGCTCGTTATAGCTTAGCTTTAACACTTTAAAACCGGTCTTTCCATGTAGTGTACCAGGGAGTCTTATTAGCCTTTTAACATCAATAGTCACTCTTTCATCAACCTTGCATGCTGCAAGTTTAACGGCATGATTCACTAATCTTTCCAGACTTTTGGCTGAAATAGAGGATAGAGAAAGCCAGTTGGAAGGGACTCTCTCTATTTCAGATATTATTCTCTCTCTGTTACTGAGTATATACTTGATATCTCTACTTCTCAATCCTAATTTTCTCAATAGCTTCTCATCACAATTTAATAATATATCATAAAGTCCTCTGGCGACTCTGCCACGCCAGCCCTCCTCTCTAAGATCTATATCGAGGACAATTTTTCTCTTAAAATAACCTAAAGTAGTGAGGTCCAATCCTATCCCCAGTAGATAATCAACGATCTCCCTCCTAGCGTCTTGGTCAATACCAATCACATCTTCTTCTTCAACATGAATGTGGAAGCCTCTGTGTCCCGAGAACACAAGGTACAGGTCCTTACTAGAAAACCCCAATTCATCGAGAAGTACATCACATACTTTAAGGGCCTCTTCCTTAGCAGCCTCTATACATAATTCACATATCCACGTGTCTCTCTCTATCTTCTCACTACCACATTTAGGACATTTTGAAGGAGACATTCCCTTTCCTGAAGCACCACACTCTAAACATTTCCACAAATCATGATCCTCTTTACAAGGAGTCTCTATGTGGTCTACATCTATGTCAAAGACGAGATCAGCACCTTCCCACCCTTTTTCATCCATAGTAGGAGCTGAAGGGTTAACGTAATAGGCGGAGGAATAGTATGCGTGAGCTGGTATAGTTCTCCTCACATAGTCTCTTAGCTCAAGAGAATTTTTAAATGATATATGCCTATGCATTATATGCTTACTAAAGAACATAAAACCAAACTCTCTCTTCTCTATCCTAATTGGTGAAACTATATCATCTGCGTGATTTTTATAATACTTCTCAAAGAACTTCTCAATGAGCTTGTTTTGCACCACTCCTCTTCCCCCCTATTATACGGAAGTAGTACTGGAGTGGATGATGTATCCCCTTGCAGAGCTTTCCATTCAGATCAACGCATAATCCTAAGCTACGCATGTTAGAGCACTTATAAGGCGAGTACTTGATCCTGGACCCCCTAAGTCCAGCTAAGTGTTCAACTTGATATCTAGCTATTCTCTCGTTAAAGTCCGGAGTTGCTTTGAAGAGCTCGATCACTTCTTCGACACTCATACCTATGTTGAGAAGAAAAGTAGCTAAAGCGAAGCGAGCAGCATGAGGAAGATTTTTGCCGCTCTTTAGATCCTCTAGTAGCTTTTTGATGCAGGGAGGATAGATATCACCTATAACATCCTTTGGAATGATCCTTAAGCTCTCAATCTCTCTAACGTATTGTGACCACTCCCTGGAGATTCTCTCAATAAAGGCGACTATGATGTTAGGCAAGTCAGAAATCATTACTCTTTCACTACATTTCCTGATTATGTATTTTTTGACGGCTTCTTCAAGCATTCTAGCAAGCTCACCCTTACCAATAAACACGTAGCCCTTAACCAACCTCTTATTGATCAACTTCCACTCCTTAGAGCTCTGCGGTATATGACTAATGTAGTCAATGAAGTGAATAATCACCAAGGGTCTTCTTTCGTCTCCTAATTCCTCCTCTACAAGATTAACTCGCCATTTGAAGGTATTCTTGGCTATCCATATCAACTTGTCAAGGTCTTCATTCTTTAACAACTCCCCTACTCTCTTCGACTCTGCTACGGCATATCTATAAATTAAAGATCTGTTCTCAAGGATAGACAAAAGTAGCAACGAGATCGGGAAGGATAATACTTCGATCTCTGGATCTTCAGAAAGATCTGTTGTCACCTTTCTTTGGGATATAGCCTCATGAATGCGTTCATAGGATCTATTAAGTATCTTTCTTCCCACATCAGACTCCAAGTCGTCCAGGGTTAAGTTTTTAGATCTGAAATAATCGAGGGCTTCTTTAATGAAGGGATACTTTACTAAATCATAAAATGTTATTGGTCTACTTCCACTCCCATCTGCTCTTCTCATACTATTTTAATGTTGAGATTTTTAACTCTCTAATCGGGGAGCAAGGAAGTAAGAGAGCCTTCCTCCTCCAGCTAATTCAAAGGAAAGCAATAGTGGCTTATCTGTGGCAAATTCTATATTTGCAATATCAGATAGATTTGTAGCTCCCTTAAGCATGTCAGAGAGGTAACTTATTGGGTAAGTTGACCTCGAAGGTTCATCTACTTCATAATCGATGAGGGATCCTGACTCCAGGGTGAACTTCACCTCGACATTTCCCTTGTCACTGCGTGCAGCTAGCTTTAGATACTCCTCCCTAGCCTCAAAGCTTACACTATCACTGACCAACTCAGCGTCCTTAATCGCGTCTTTTAAAGTATCACTTAGCATCTTCGCTCTTACAGTGAAATTTAACTTGGGTAATGGAAGCTCCTCACCAGCTATATCTATAACAGGTAAACTAAAGCTCCTCTCGGCCTTACCAACCATAGTTATCTTTAATCTCCCTCCAACTACTTCGAGCACTACTCTCTCATCCGCTCTCCCTCTCTTCATGACCCTATTGAGCTCATCAAAGTTAACGCCTATCTTGACCTCTTCCTCACATTGATACTCTTCAAAAGCGCTTGCAGGCAAGTTAAAGTCGACCATAGCTATCCTAGATGGGTCTAATGCTCTTAATCTCATTCCCATAGCATCTATCGTGAAGCTAGCTTCATCCACAAGCGCAGCTAAGCTAGCCACTATATATCTCCACTCTCTTGCATCACCAAATACTAACCTTACGGTAGCCGACATGTGATTCACCAAGATATATTTGTCTCAGTAATCATACTCAAGGCACTCTTATATAAAGCGCTTGTTTAAGCGAAATTATCGGTATGTTAAAATGTCATTCTAATCATACTCTCGCCAAACGTGCCCACATTTCACACATTTAAAGAACCTCGTAGCTGGTTCATCAGCCGCTCTTGTCTGCATCGTCCAGAAATAGGCCTCATTATGGCCACACTTTGGACATGTTATTTTCACTTTGGGAAGCATCTTCATGCTTATATCTTCCTCTATGACTACTATTCTCTTCCTTTCCTTCACTCTTCTTTTAACCTGATATGAACCACCTTTCGCCTCCTCTTCATAACCGCATCTTCTACATGTAAAGTATACTACTCCCTCCTTAACTCTAGGAACCATCAACGTACCGCATTTAGGGCAAAACTTCAGTCCCATGCTCTCACACAATTGGTGCTTTGCATCGCTCACTCTACAGTACTGAGTTAACTTTAAAAATCTATCCCACGTGAATTAGAGGGGGTTTACATGTTAAACAAAGGGAGCTTTGCTTATAGTTACGAAGAACTCCTAAATAGAGCGTATAAGTTACTACCCAAGAGACCTGTGACACGAGTTGAAAGGTTCAAAGTCCCAGAGGCAGAAGTAATGATAAGCGGAAAAAGAACATTCATACAGAACTTCAATCAGATATGCGACATCTTAAATAGAGAGCCACGTTTTGTGCTCAGATACCTCTTAAAGGAACTTGCCTCTCCTGGAACCTTAGAGGGGTCTATGGCAGTGATCATGGGAGAACATCCAAAGCACGCTATTGATGCATTGTTAAAGAGATTTATTAAGGACTATGTAATATGCCCTATATGCAAGCAACCCGATACTGTTTTAGTTAAGGAGAAGAAGATGTTATTCATAATATGCATGGCCTGTGGTGCTAAATCGTCAGTAAGGCCTATTTAGCTGAGAGACTTTACCATGTAGAATGAATTCCTAAATTTCCTATATCCTAGTTTACGGTAATACTCTCTCACACCTATGCCAGATATCACTAACATTCTCTTTATATCAAACTCTCTCTGTGCTAACTCTTCCGCCCAAATCATTAATGTCCTCCCATAACCCTTATGTTGCCACCAAATGGAGTGCTGCCCAACTGGTATTTGAGGCCCGTATATGTGTAGCTCCCTTACTATAGCCGTCTTCTCATTAACCTCCCTTCTATGGGCAGCAGCTGATGGAATCCTTAATCTAAGGAATCCTATTAGCAAGTCGAACTCTTTAACTACTAAGCTCAAAAATATTTCGGTTCCATAGCTAGCTTCATAAATTAACTTTCTCTTGATAACTGTAATTTCCTCTTCGCTAATGAGTTTGCTAGACCTAAGTATAAAGTGCCCTATCTCACGGCATCTTATACAACGACAGCGGAGCCCCTTGCTTCTCATGTATCTCTGTACTACCTCTCTCAAGTTACCAATGCGAGGACCAGCGGCTATATAATTGGCTGGTATGTCCCTTTGTATTCTCATTATTCTCACATATTCGGGAACCATAGACTTCATCTTCGAGATTAAATCTACTAAGACATCATCAGGATACGGACTATACTCCCCCCTCTTCCACATTTCATAGAGCTTTGTGCCAGGGATTACTAGCGTTGGGTATATCTTTAACATATCGGGCCTAAACCTTTGATCCTCAAATATTGTCTTAAACATTTCAAGGTCTTTATCAGGATCTGATCCAGGGAGTCCAGGCATTATATGATAGCATACTTTATAGCCTGCATCCTTTAATAGCTGAGTAGCAGTTATGGTATCTTCAACTCTATGTCCTCGCTCCACTCTCTTGAGTATGTCATCATATACTGTTTGAACACCTAATTCTATCCTAGTCGCACCTAATCGAAGGAACCTATCAATGTGACGTGCTTTAGCCCAATCAGGTCTAGTTTCTATGGTCAAGCCAACACATCTCACAGAGGATTTCTCATTTCTCCTTTGTGCATCCTCTAAGGAAATCCAACGCTTAGGTCTCTCGCTAGGGAATCTGTTCATGGCCTCGAGGCATTGTGCTATGAACCACTCCTGGTAATCCAACGGCATTGCTGGAAAGGTTCCACCCATCACTATCAGCTCAACTTTGGAAGGCTTATGTCCCATAGCTACGTACTGCATTAACCTAGCCCTTACCTGTTCATAGGGATCGAAGTTGTGCCTGCGAGCTCTGAGCACGGCAGGAGACTCTTGAACATAACTTTGAGGAGTACCCCAATTAGTACCACCTGGGCAATATATACACCTTCCGTGAGGACAGGGGTAAGGATGAGTCATTACTGCTACTACTATGACGCCTGATATTGACCTCACTGGTTTCTTTACCGATGTTAAAGAGCTTAACTTACTCATCATTCACCTTTCTTTGTAATTAGTACATAGTTTTGCGGAAATAAGCTCGATTTCAAGTTGTAAGTGAAGCAGTTTATAATATTTAACCCCCCACTCCTAGCTAAATTCATAAGCTCTCTCTTGGTAAATAAGTGATAGTATCTCTTAAATAAGGTCCCTTTATACTTCCATGGGATTAATACATCTCCAAATTCCTTTACGCCCTTAATTAACTTATAATATAATGCTTTGAGGAAAAGTCTTGGTTGTAATAAGCTCCACACGGTAACGATTATAGGTGCATCTCTTTTAACTACCCGTCTCATTTCTCTAAGAGCTTTGACTCTATTGCTCCTCAGCGGTATGTGATGTATTGAAGCCACTGCAATGAGACCTGTGCTCACATTACTTCTGATGGGGATGCTACACATATCACAGACTATTACATGTATTCTTTCTTCTAACCTCTCTCTCATGGCTCTTAATAGTAGATGCCTTAGCATGTTAAACGATACATCTATTGAGACCACTTCAAAGCCTAACTTAGCTAAAGTTACACTATGTCTACCACTTCCTGCACCTACATCAAGTATCAACCTGCTTTCATCACAAGGTACCCTTGAAATCAGTTCGTAGACCACATCAATCCACGGCTTGTGCCTTAAATGACTATAGCTATCAGCGATTCTATCAAATACCTCTAAGACATGCTTCTTCACTATGGTGTACTCTTCTCTCATAAACTTGTCAGCCTGAGTCTGTCCTAGAAAGACTTATAATAATACAGACTTTTATTTCTACGAGGTCCATGAAGCTTCCCTTCCTTAAGTTGAATCTTAAGAGATACCAAAGATATCTTATGGCAGTGGTGCCAATCGTAGTAGTAATTGGAACAGTGCTTATATTGAGTGGAGTGATTTATGTAGTATACACAGAGAGTTATTTAGGCCAACTTGCAAAGAGAGTACATGCTCAGACGCTCTTAGAGACGATCTTAGTTGCTTTAGGTTATCTAGTAGGATTGATCGGGCTAGTCATAGCGTACATGGAGTTCAAGAGAACTCCCAGAGGAAGTGAAGACTTAGTTTTGCTCGGCATAATATTGTCTTTCATAGCATGGTTGTTAATTCACAATCTGTACCTTTGGAAGAGAGGTCCATAACTACGAGTGATAGCATGGATGAATTAAAAGACTTAATTAATATACTGAATAGTAGAGGGCCTGTAACTCTAGTTGCTGGAGAATCAGCCTACTTAAATCGAACCTTTATCCCGATTATAACACTCAGCTTTATCAAAAAACATCGAAGGAGTAAAGTAATATATTTTCACTGTGAAGGGTCAACACCACGAAATCTAAGATTTCTTAAGGACTTTAAAAACAAAGTTTACCTCTTTCGGATAGGAAACCTTGATGAACAATATCATATAGTCAATTTGCTTCCTATGTTACTAACTGCAGAATATTACCGAAAATACATGATTCTGATAGTGTTCGACGATTTTGTATCCCACTACCTCGTAGCTCCTGCAAGCATGCATAAGACTGCTGGGGGATCTCTCTTGGCTGAGCAACTAGCGATATTAAGAATGTTATCACATAAAGTTGCAGGACACATGATATTAACGAGTTACCTTTTAAGCGATAAGAGACCTTTGCTTTGGAAGATATTTTCGAAATATGTAGATACGCTCGTTACTATACGCGAAAATGATGGTTTAGTTGAAGTTAATGTGTTAAATGAAGATCTTGCCATTATTGAAAGCTATAACATAGAGCTTGATGAGTTGGTTGAGAAACTTGAGTTTAAAGACTCTTAGCTCGCTTTCTAAGGAGCGAATAATAGTAGTTGTGTGTATTGATACTAGAAATTACTTCAGAGTAACTAATGTGCTGAAGAGTCATGGAATAAAGTTCACATCGCTGACAGAAGATAAGTTGAGCCCTATGTTAGACGTAGTAATTTCTGATCTAGAGCTCAAAGAGTTTAAAAGGAGCAGAATAGTCACACTGAAGCGAGAGTTAATGGAGAGTCCCATACTGCTGCTTGAAGTCTGTAGAGCGATTCTAGATAAAGAGAGGCTAGATCAGGTTATATTGGGTATAGACCTCGGTAAGGAAACTGGAATAGTATTAGTATCAGATGGAATACTAGTCTTGACGAAGGTAGTTCATGAAATAGTCCAAGTAGTCTCAATGATAGAGGAGATAGTCAAACTCATTAATTTTAGGGAGTTCATAATTAAAATCGGAAGGTCACCAAATACTCAGAACATGCTCTATAGACTACTAAAGCTATTACCAAAAGATGAGAGGATTAAGGTAAAACTAGTTGACGAATCACGAGTAAGTGAACTATTCAAGTTATACTCCAAAATTCTTAAAGAGAAGAATGATAACATAGTAGCTGCTTATGCTATCTGCTTAACAAGAGATTGTCCTCACTTCTAGCACAAATGATAAAGTTTATAACCCTCTGAAAGCGAAGTGGAGTGTGACAATATGGAGGTGACGACAATGTCAGAAGCTAACATTAAGACATTTCAGTTCTTAGTTGAGGGAGGTAAGGCTACAGCTGGTCCCCCCATAACTTGGGGAAAGGGCCAGCATTAGGCCCCTTGGGAATAAACGTAATGGCTGTAGTTGGTAGAATAAATGAATTAACCAAAGAGTTTGCTGGAATGAGAGTCCCAGTGAAAGTAACAGTCAACATAGACACAAAAGAGTTCACGGTAGAGGTGGGTACTCCGACTACAGCAGCTTTAGTGATAAAGGAGTTAAGGATAAAGAAGGGCTCAGGTCAAGCTGGTAAAGACATAGTTGGTAACCTCTCATTAGAGCAGGTAATTAAAATAGCTCTGGTAAAGAAAAATCAACTCAAAAGCAAAACACTTAAGAAGGCAGTAAAGCAAGTATTAGGTACGTGTCTCAGTATGGGAGTTAATGTAGAAGGTAAAAGTCCTAAGGTAATTCAAAGAGAAATGGATGAAGGAGTATATGATAACCTACTCGCCAAGTATGAAGATGAATGGAGGGCTCAAAGATGAGTGTGCCAGTAAATGAAGTAATCAAAGCAGTAGAGGAAGCTAAAAAACTAGCCAAACCCAGGAACTTTACTCAATCAGTCGAGTTAATAATAAAGCTTAGAGATATAGACGTCAGAAAACCTGAGAACAGAATAAATGTTAGTGTACGCTTGCCAAATCCACCCAAGGATAAACTCTCAAGAGTTTGTGTAATAGCCAGCGGTGATATGGTTATTAGAGCGAGAAAGACAAACGCCGACACTGTAATTACAAGAGAAGATCTTGAGAAAATAGCTGCAAGTAAAAGAGAGCCGCGAAAACTTGCAAAGTCTCACGATTTCTTCATAGCTGAAGCACCCCTAATGCCGATCATAGGGAGATTGCTTGGAAGATACTTAGGTCCGCGGGGGAAAATGCCTCAACCTGTGCCACCAACTGCTGATATAACTAATTTAGTGGATAGGTTAAAGGAGTCCGTTAGAATTAGAATAAGAGATCAACCACAAATAATGTGCAGAGTGGGTTCAGAAAAGCAGAGCAGTAAAGAGATAGCTGAGAATATAATGGCCATTCTTTCAGCTTTGAGCTCTAAGTTTAAAATTCCGCAGAATATAGAGAAGATGTATGTAAAACTGACAATGGGACCAGCAGTTGAGGTCAAATTGAGGTGATTTGTCGTGCTTGCAAAGCAGAGGCGGATATCTCCTAAAAAAGTGAGGATAGTTAATGAGTATGCAGAGCTATTAAACAAATACAACGGAGCGCTTATTGTGAGCATAACAGGAGTTAGCGCACCAGTGCTTCACCAGGTAAGAGCTAAGCTAAGGGAGGAAGGAGACGTTCTGAAAGTGATCAAGAACACGCTCTTAGCAAAGGCCATAGACAGGGTAGCGAAGAGGAGAAGAGACCTAGAGAAGTTAAAGAGCTACCTAATAGGACAGAACGCTATAATTTTCACTAACAAAAATCCATACTTACTTAAAATATTTCTTGACAAGAATAAAGTCAAGAGAGAAGCACGAGCAGGTGACATAGCTCAAAGCGACATAGTAATAAGAGAGGGGAATACGAATTTACCACCTGGGCCTATAATTTCTCTGTTCAATAAATTAAAGGTTCCTATAACAATAAAAGAAGGAAGCATATGGGTGAGTAAAGATACCGTAGTGGCTAGAGAGGGCGAAGAAATATCGAGTGACTTAGCCGAACTCTTAAAAAGGCTTGGAATGAAGCCCATTGAAGTAAGCTTGAAAGTTAAGGTCGCCTATTCTGATGGCATCGTAATAGAGGGGAAAGAGCTTGAGCTTGATTTAAATGAGTATGAGAATACATTAAAGGAGTGCGTCCAGCAAGCTCTCAACCTTAGTCTAAACGCGGCATACCCGACCATAGAGACTATTGAACTTCTAATAACTAAGGCGCACCTTGAAAGTATAACACTCTCATTAAACGCAGTATATATAACTGAGGAGAACTTGCCTATTTTGATAGCTAAGGCTCAAAGCGAAGCACGCATATTGCATGATTTTGTCTTTAAGGAGTCTAGTTAGCTTTTAATAACTTCATTCCGATATCTAAATCGAAATTGAGCCCAAGATATGGTGAATGTATGGTTGGGAAGATCTCCTTAGCAGTTAGCTTATTCAAAGAGGAAGGTTTCATTAGAAAAATCTGTCGCTCTTGTGGTAGACCCTTCTGGACCTTAGATGAGGAAAGGAGTACCTGTGGCGATCAACCATGTGATGATTATAGCTTCATAGGCAACCCTACAGGCAAAGACTTCTCCTCTCTAGGAGAGCTCAGAGAGGCTTTCTTAAATTTTTTTGAACGACAAGGCCACGCGCGGATTAAGCGTTATCCTGTAGTCGCTAGGTGGAGAGACGATGTATATTTAGTAGGAGCATCAATATACGACTTCCAACCATGGGTCACTGAGGGCATAGTGCCTCCGCCAGCCAATCCCCTAGTTATATCTCAACCTTGTATTAGACTAACTGATATAGATAATGTAGGAAGAACTGGAAGACATTTGACAAACTTTGAAATGATGGCACATCATGCTTTTAACATAAAGGAAGAAGTGTATTGGATGGATGAGACTGTAAAGTATGCCTTTAGATTTCTAACAGAGGTTATGGAGATTCCTCCGCAAGAGATAACATTTAAGGAGGACTGGTGGAGTGGAGGAGGCAATGCAGGAGAGGATTTCGAGGTCTTAGTTAAAGGACTTGAAGTAGCAACTCTAGTCTTTATGCATTACAAAGTAGTGAATGGTAAGGCTATTCCTATGAAAAATAGAATAGTCGATACTGGATACGGATTAGAAAGACTTTATTGGCTAGTAAAGGGTACCCCAACAGTATATGATGTTCTGTTTAATAACCTCGTAGACAAGTTAAGGAAGGCAGCAGGATTAGAACCTAGAGATAAGAGAATATTTGAGGCTATATCTAAACACATGGGTAAACTCGACGCCAAAAAACCGAAGTCTTTAAGTCAGGTAAAAGCCTTGGTATCTGCCGAGCTAGGACTATCGATTAAAGAGTTAGACCAGATAGTGAGGCCTTATGAGATGATTTATGCAGTGCTCGATCACTCAAGAGCATTGATGTTTATGATAGGAGATGGAGTTGTGCCCTCCAATAGTGGTAGTGGTTACTTAGCCCGACTACTAATAAGAAGAAGTATTAGAGACTTAATGCGATTGAAGGCAGAGCTTAAATTGGAAGATATTCTCGATATGCAGATAAATAAGTGGGGAAAGGAGTTTCCAGAATACCTTGAAGTGAGAGAGACGATTTTAGATATAATAAAACATGAGGAAAAGAAGTACATGAGAACATTGAAAAGCGGTCGTAGAGTTATCATGAGAGAAGTCCAAAGATTAAAGAGTCGTAGAATTATAGAATTTCCTTTGGACACCCTCATACTTTTGTACGATTCTCATGGTCTTCCCCCCGAATACGTGAAGGAGGTAGCTGAAAGTGAGGGCATGAGCGTCAACATACCTATAGACTTCTATTCCAAGCTAGCAGAGCTTCATGAAGCAAAAGGTAGAGCCCTCGGGGCCAAAGAAAAACTTGAAGAAGAGCTTTATGAAAAAGTCAAAGACCTCCCTCCTACTCGTCAGTTATATTACGAAGACCCCTATAAGCTTAAATTTAGTGCTAAAGTACTTAGAGTGCTTGGAAATTATGTGATACTTGATAGAACCTCCTTCTATCCTGAAGGTGGAGGTCAGCCTAGTGATCAGGGTTATCTGATTCACAATGAGAGTAAATTTAGGGTTATTGACGTCAGGAAACTAGGAAATATAATAGTTCATGTATGCGAAAAATGTGAACTTAAAGAAGGGGATGAAGTACAGGGAATAATTGATGAGAAGCGTAGGATATCGTTAATGAGAAGTCACACAGCAACTCATATACTATTAAGCGCAGCCAGAAGAGTTCTAGGCAAGCATGTGTGGCAAGCTGGAGCTCAGAAGGGAGTGATGAGGAGTAGATTAGACATAACACACTATAAACACATCACAGAAGAGGAGTTAGATCGTATCGAAAGGTTAGCTAATAAAATAGTTCTCGAAAATAGAAAAGTTAAAGCACAGTTTATGTCACGAAATGAAGCTGAGATGAAGTATGGCTTCATACTGTATCAAGGAGGAGTCGTTCCAGGACCCGAAATACGTGTGGTTGAAGTTGAAGGATGGGATGCAGAAGCTTGTGGCGGTCTCCATGTTCCTAATACTGGAGAAGTAGGGTTGATAAAGATACTAAGGGTTGATAGAATACAGGACGGAGTAGAGCGAATAGAATTTTCAGTAGGAGAAGCGGCTCTCAACTATGTTAAGAGCTTAGAGAGGCTTATTAGGGATATCTGTGAAATGGTCGGTGCTGATACTGAAACAGTAAAGAATAAAATCGAAAAGATACTAAAAGAGAACGAAGCATTGAGAAGGCAAGTAACTGAGTTGGTAAAAGAAAGGGAGTCTATAGAGGTAGACTTACTGCTCAAGAACTCAGTAAACGTCCACGGCTTCGCTCTAATTGCTAAAGTTTATGAAGAAATGGACTTAGAGTCTCTGATGAGATTGGGAGTAGAAGTAGTTAAGAAGGAACCATCAGCCATTGTAGCACTATTCTCGAGGAAGGCAAAGAGCTTTGCCATGTTTTTGGGAACAGAAGCTCAAAGAAAGCTCGATGCTAGATACTTAGGAAAGGCATTAATACTCGCGCTTGGTGGAAGAGGTGGAGGCAGTAAACGCATGTATAGTGGAATGGTAGGACAAATCGGCAGTCTTGAAGAAATCGTTGAGACTATAAAAGAGGCTTTACAGAAGTTGTTAGAAGGTCAGCATGCATGAAGAGAAGTGCCTCAGACTATCACTTACGCTTAGAGGTGCTAAAGGAGGCATCCATAGATTATCGCTTCCTACTATCAAGAGGTTATAACCGAGAGCTATCCCTAAAGTTCATCGGCGATAAGTATGGCCTTTCGAAAGCTGAAAGAATGGCTCTTTATAGAGCAGTCTTTTCTAAGGAAGAAGCACTTGTTAGGATGAGCAAGTTATCTCCTCCTAATAGATTAATTGATAGGGTAGTCTCCATAGATGGATTCAACGTCTTAATGACTGTTAAGGCAGCGCTTCTAAGGTTTCCACTGTTACTTTGCGATGACGGTTTTGTCAGAGACTTATTGTCAGTCTTTGAGAGAATTAAGGTTGATATGGTCATACATATAGCGCTTGAGTTGCTTATCCAAGTACTATTAAAGTATACACCTAAAAGAGTGTTCTTGTTCTTTGATGCCAATGTTAGTAAGAGTGGTGAATTCGCAGCTCATGTGAGGAAAAGACTCGCCAGTGTAGGACTAAGTGGATATGCGCGAGCTGTCAGGAAGGCTGACATAATGACGATGACACAATGTGATACGGTGGCTAGTAGTGACTCTGTAATAATCCTTAACTCGAGACATGTGATTGATTTGGGAGGTTACATAGCTAAATTAGTAGCACCTGAACTCATAATACGGTTACCTTATGAGCCTCTTGCTCAGCGTTCAGGTAGTTAAGGTATATCAGGTAGCCTTTGGTATTAGCATACACTGAATAACATTTATATTATAATTCACGTTAAAGTTATCATCATCTTGAACGAGGAGACTACAATTTAAACTACAAAAAGAATTTTAACGATCAAGAATGAAAGGAATCCAGGGGTGCTTTAGTTGAAAAGGTTATCTCCTAGAGAACTAAGAAGACTCTCTAAACGGCTTGGGTTGAACTTTGAAGAAGTAAGTGGAGTCAAGGAAGTCAGGATAACACTAGAGGATGGCAGATGCATACTATTTGATTTTCCGAAAGTCCTCAAGATGCGACTCTCAGGAGTAGGTGACGTTTATCAGATAATGGGTGAAAGTAGGATAATAGAAGCAGAAGCTGCAAGCTTGCCCGCAGAGGAAATTGAAATATCAGAGGAAGACGTCCAATTGGTCGCTGAACAGGCAGGAGTATCTCCAGAGGAAGCTAGAAGGGCACTCATCGAGACTAAGGGAGACTTAGCGCAGGCAATATTGATGTTGACAGCGAGGAAGAATGTTTAGGTGTGCTGAATGGCTTACGAAAGGCTCGTGAAGAAGCTCACCAAAGAAAATTTGTGGCTTTATATATTGAAGCTATTAAAAGAACGTCCAATGTATGGTAAAGAAATAGTTAGGGAAATTCAAAAAAGATTCGACTTTTCACCAGCCATGATAACTGTATACGTTGTACTATACAAAATGGAGAAAGAAGGCCTGATAAGGAAATCTAGAAGTATCAAGAGCGAGGGTAAGATATATTATGAATTAACGAAAAAAGGGGAAGAGCTCTTTGAGAAGGGAAGAACATTCATCAAGAGGACTTACGAGGTATTATTCGAAGAAGAATTATAAGATAATGTGACTGAAATGCTAACTCGGTATAGAAATGCGCTAATGAAGCTACTAGAACCACTAGTATGGGTATTTGCCAAAATTAATATCCATCCAAATTTATTAACATCTTTAAGCTTAATCTTAGCAATAATCTACTTCGGTTACATAGCTGCAGGGTTTCACAAAAATGCTCCTTTACACCTCATCATCTACATTATTGCCTCACTCCTAGATTCAATTGATGGAACTGTAGCTAGGAAGTTAGGCAAAACTAGTGCATGGGGAGCCTTTCTAGATTCGTTCATCGATAGAGTATGTGATAGTATCTTCATATTCTCGTTATACTTACTTAACGTAGCTTCAATTTACCTAGTAATAGCCGAGGTCGTGGGAGCATTCCTAATTAGTTATGCTAGAGCTAGAGGCGAATCTTTGGGAATCCGGATGGAGGGAGTGGGGATAACTGAAAGGTCAGAGAGACTAATATTAATATTTGTAATCATACTAATAGCTCATCTTGATAAATCTCTCTCTACAATTATATTTTACTTATTATTATTTTTGACTTATGTAACGGTTATACAACGAGTTATTTATATAAGAAGCAAGTTATGTAAGTCTCACTAACGTATCTCTCCCGAAAGGGCGATGTTATGATTCGTGTCGACGGTAGCATGGGAGAGGGAGGTGGGCAGCTATTAAGATACAGCATAGCCCTGTCAGCGCTAATAGGCGAGCCAATTCAAGTATATAACATCAGAGCTAAGAGGTCAAACCCAGGGTTAAGGCCCCAACACATGACAGCCATTAAGTTAATAGCAAAAATGGTAGATGCTGAAGTGAAGGGACTTAACGTCGGATCAATGACTATAACTTTTGTACCCAAGTCAAGAGTCAAAGGAGGAGATTATGAATTAAATATAGGAACTGCTGGGAGCGTGTCATTAGTACTTCAGGCAACATTACCAGTGGCTGCTTTTGCTGATAGAAAAGTACATCTGAGATTAATTGGAGGAACAGCAGTCAGGTGGGCACCTCCTGTACAATATCTACAATACGTGTTATGCCCTTTGTTAAGGAGATTTGGTGTGGACTTTAAAGTACAGGTCTTAAGGCATGGCTTCTACCCCAGAGGAGGTGGCTTAGTTGAAGTGACCGTAAGTCCTATCAATGCGCTGAGAAGTGTCAGTTTTCGCGAATGGCATAAAATAAAAGAGATAAATGGGGTATCCTATTGTGCCAACCTGCCAGAACATGTAGCTATTAGACAAAAGATAGCTGCAGAGAAGTACTTAAGAGCTAAAGGTTTTGATGTCAACGAGATAACAATAGACGTCAAAACTCCTGCGCTTGACAAGGGAAGTTGCATAGTATTGTGGGCTACTACGGATACTGGGGTTTTAGGTAGCGACGCTCTAGGTGAGCGAGGCAAGCCAGCCGAAGTTGTAGGTCGCGAAGCAGCTGATAAACTGGTAAAGGAGCTAGGTGCTAGGGCAGGAGTTGATAGGCATGCATTAGATAACCTACTAATATATGCTTCACTTGCAAAAGGAAAAAGCGTGATCACATCTTCAGAGCTAACTTCTCATGCTGCCACAGTTATAGAGTTATGCAAGCTTATAACGAATTCCAAATTTGACGTGGTAAGGATTGGGAATAGAGTTATGGTGACATGTAGGGGGATAGGGCTAACACTATGAATTACTCGCTTGTTCAAGGAAATAGTGAAGGCTATAGCGTGGCTCTGTTATTCGATGAAAAAGGTCGACTCCTCGCCAATGGAGTACCTCTTACGAGCCCAGATGAAGCTGAGAGAACACTGATGAGAGCTATAAGTAAGTGGGTCAAAATTAATAGAACAAGTCCTCACCTCATGACAGTCCATGTTAAGAGAAAGGTTAGCAATTTAGCTAACTTTATAGTATCTTTATCATTAGGCAAAATCAAACCAGACTTAAAATTCATACTTCGAGAGTTCTCTCTAGACGACCACCCCTGGCTTACTAGCAAAGAGGTTCAAGTGATTAAGTACTTACTAAGGATACCATTGGGCAAAGTTACATCTTATAAACACATCTCAGAGATTATGGGTCTGAATCCTAGAGTCGTAGCAAGAATAATGGCTAAAAACCCCTATCCAATAGTCTACCCATGTCATAGAGTTATATATGCTGATGGACGCTTAGGCGGTTATCTTGGCACTAGAGAGTTTATCATTTTAAAGAAACTCCTTCTAATCAGAGAGGGAGTTAAAGTAAAAAACAACAGAGTTGATAAGAGATACTTCATTTCTTCCTAATAATAACGTGATCACCAACCTTAGCTCCAAGCTTGAGCGCAGCGTTAGACATATTTGCTGCTATTTCTAAGAATCCTTCGCTATTTATAACAGCTAGGAGTTCTCCAGGCTTAACATAGCCATAGGCTGGCAGTAGCTTTATACTCACGCTACTATCACCTAAAGTGACTTCAAGGTTATCACCATAATTGATACCAACATCCCTTAAGTGCCTCCTTTCGATGCATGTTATTATGTTACCAAAAGAGTCAATATGAATCACGAAGCCCTTAATCCCGTTCTCAGTAATCGATGCTCTAAACATCTCTAGGATAACGAAGTCACTTACTTTCTCACCTAATGAAGAGGGTTCTCTACCTAATGATATATAGGCAGCTGTTGGAGCAAATATATCCCTTCCGTGAAACGTCATAGAAATGTTCTTCAGATTATCAACTTTTATCTCATATACACTTTCAACACCATCTCTAATGGCAGAGGCCGACAACACACCGTTATCAGGGCCTATGAAGTAGTAGTTTTTAGTCTTTATTATTATGGACCTTCTCTTAGTTCCCACACCGGGATCTACTACTACCACGTGAATTGTACCTTTAGGAAACCACTTATAGGCACAAGTGAGGATGAAAGCACCTTGAACTATGTTGAACTTTTCAACCTCATGGGATATGTCAACTATCTCAACATCAGGATTTATTGAAAGGATGACTCCCTTCATCTCTGCTACAAAGTAGTCACGTGACCCAAAGTCAGTTAAGAGTGTAATGATCCTTCTCATCTTCGACAACTAGAAATATTAGTTGTAAAAGATAAATGTAACTGGTCGATCAAGATGGAGGATCCATTATTATTCACGCCCGGTCCAGTGAATTTAGCTCCATCAGTCTTAAGAGCTATGGCAACACCGATTGTATTCCATAGAGCTGACGAATTCCACAGGCTATATGATGAAATCGAAGAAAAGCTCAGGAAGATTTTATTCATTGAGAGCAGCGAGGTCTACTTACTGACTACATCAGGGACTGGCTCTGTGGAAGCAGCAGTTGCCAATTTTATTAGACCTGGTGAAAAGGTGTTAGTGTCCATTCACGGAGTCTTTAGTGAGAGATTGGCTGAGGCAATAAGAGTATATGGTGGTAAAGTAATTCCCATAGTTCCAGATGAGAGAAGAGGTCCAAACATTAATGAAGTGGAGGAGAAGCTCAGCAAGGGAGTTAAAGTAGCTGCATTCGTCCTTAATGACACATGTCCTGGAATATTGCTTAAAAATTTTGAGAAAATAGCTAAGGTAATTAAAGATCAAGGGTGCATGCTATTAGTAGACGCAGTGTCGATACTAGGAGGCTATGAAATACCTGTCGATAAGTGGGGTATAGATGTATTAGTCACGGCTACTCAGAAATGCTTAGCAGCTCCTCCTGGAGTGTCTTTAATAACGGTCAGTGAAGAGGCCATGAGAATATTAGAAAGAAGCCCACCTAGGTCGTATTACCTAGACCTAAGAAAGTATAGAGAGTTTGCAAGAAAACGCGAAACGCCGTTTACACCAGCCATAACCCTACTATATGCTCTCAATGAAGCTCTTAACTTAATCCTGAAAGTCGGATATGATCGGTGGATTAAATTTCATGAAATTAGAGCAGAGGCATTATACTCCTCCTTAGAGATTTTGGGACTCAAGCCATTCGTTGACAAGGAGTTCAGGTCGAATACCGTTGTAACTATCGAGTTAACCGATGAGAAGCTAAATGAGCTTCCTAAGCTACTTAGAGACGAGTTTAAGATATATATTGCAGGAGGGATGGGTAGGTTCAAAGGAAGAATAATACGAATAGGCAACATGGGATATCTGACTAAACGTGACATCTTAACTTTGTTAGCTAGCTTTGGTGTCTTATTAACAGAGCTAGGTTATAGTCCTGATATTTGTTCTGCATTAAAGTTAGCCTTTCAAAAACTTAAAGATTTAAGTTACTCAGAGGTTATGCTATGAATCGTTTAAATGTATTTGAAGTAGAAGTCAATAATGAGAAATATTATATCTCAGTAGTTGGAATCAAGTTCTCCAATTCCAAATCCCTTGAACATGTGTTAGAGACAGTAAGCTCCATAGAGAGTAGTTACAATCTCTCACTAGTTCTGGTAAATCCAAAAATATTAGCGACAGAAATACATGGAGTGATAGCGGCTAAATACGCCTTGAAATCATTTAAGCATAGGACTAATGTCTCCAAAAACTTAGACTTGGAAACTTTAGTATACATATCGGCGAACAGACAGATTAAAGAAGCAATCAGTATAGCAGGACCAGGAGGCATTTTCTCTTCTGTCTCAGTTGTGATAATATCTAAGAACCCTAAGTCCATAGAGAAAGCACTCGAAGAGCTACTTCAGCGGGAACAAGGCACTTTAGACAACTCCCTATTAGATATCACCAAGGATAAAGTTGATCATATCAGAGAGGTTTTCTCTATAAAAGACGAAGAACTTAAGGTCACCTTAGCTGAAACTCAAGAAGAGGCCCTAGTGAAGTGTACCTTATCGAGGCTTGCTCTATTTCACATTAAAAAGTAGTCAAGATCTCAGAACTGTTGCCCTCTTTGACGTCTAGCTTGACTCTTTATCTTAGCTATCGACACCTCATCTTCAGGACTTAGTAAGCTTATTCCTGTAACTGCTCCTATTATCTCTACCCTTATTATTTTGTCGGGGCTGCTCAAATTAACTCTTCTATCTACATAGGGAGCTATCGCTTCAATTACCTCTCTTCTGCTTAAATCAGAGAGTCTTATGTTAACCTCCACTTTGTAGGTCTCACTTGGCATAATTCTTTTTGATAACTCAAGCGCAACTTCTTTGATCTCATCGAGCGATGTAGGAACTACTCTCTCTATGGGAACCACTTTTAAGATGTATCTGAAGTCCCAAGGTCTCTCAATAGCTACTTCACGAATCCTTCTGGCGACATTAAACGGATTTAAAGAAGTCTTTGCAACAATAAGCCCTGGTAGCCCAACCTTGCTTACTTCAACACTCTCATCACCCATCTCCTTAAGGAAATACCATAATTCAGAAATGCAATCATTCTCTCTTTTCCTAAATGTCGACACTAATAAATTAAAATCTTTTAGCATTCACTTTCACTTTCTATGAAAGCTTATATGCCTAGCTCCTCTTCAGTTATCTCAATACCCATTCTTTCCTCGACTCTCTCAATTATGCCGTCCCTAATCCACATGATCCTATCGCTGACATCAATCATCTTTAAGTCGTGAGTAGCCGTTATGACAGTAACGTTTTTCTCTCTGTTTAAGTCTCTAAGCAGGTGGACTATTTTCAATCCAGTGTTTAAGTCTAGGTTCCCCGTTGGCTCATCGGCTAGAATTATATCAGGATCATTGGCTAGAGCTCTTGCTATGGCCACTCTTTGTTGCTGTCCACCGCTTAACTCATTAGGTCTGTGATGGAGTCTATCTCCAAGCCCAACCCTCTCTAATAATCTTTTGGCTTTCTCTTCTCTCTCTTCTCTCTTAAGGCCAGCAAATACCATTGGAAGCATTACATTATCGAGAGCAGTTAGTATCGGTATCAGGTTGAAAGTCTGAAATATGTAACCTATCTTGTGGCAGCGAACCCAAGCCATCTGAGCAGGAGTAAGCTTGGATATGTCTCTGCCATCTAATATTACTTGTCCCTTTGTAGGTTTATCTAAACCTCCTATCATGTTAAAAAGCGTAGTTTTCCCTGAACCCGAAGGACCTAGTATTGATACGTACTCACCGTACCTGATTTGTATATTTATGCCTCTTAGAGCCTTTACTGTCTCTCCTCTTAAGAAGTAGTATTTGTGTAAATCTTTAGTCTCGACAACATACTGGGGAACAGACATTCCCATCACCACTTTTTAATCTAACTACATGCAGGTATTTAAGTTCTATCTCACCAAAAATCCTAAAATGTTCCCAGCTCAGAAATCCCCAAAGGGACGTTAACTTAATAAATTCATGATTCCCTTAAGACAGTGAAAGGGGTGATATTCTTGATTTTTGAGGAAGAAGAGGAAGAACTCTGGGAAGAAGAACTAGAAGAATGGGAAGAAGAAGAGTGGGAAGAAGAATGGGAAGAAGTTTGGGAAGAAGAATGGTAACAACCGATTAAACTTTCAGGAACATCATAATTCTCTATATCCGTACTATAGAAAGTTATTGTGAGTTGATTGTAACAATCCTTATATAATACTGATAATTTCTCATACATATGTAGGTGCGCCCGTCGTCTAGCCTGGACTAGGACGTTGGCCTTCCGAGCCAATGATCCCGGGTTCGAATCCCGGCGGGCGCACCTCTCTCAAAATATTAAAAATCACAGAAATCCACTCTTTTCCAAGTTCTACTTACGTAAAAACTATAACTCATAGACTATAATTACTTTGGTGGATGAAAGACCAATGCAAGTGCTCCTAGTAGGACTATGTCGCCTCCTAGTGGTGTTATCTCTATCCTAGGAGTTCTGTTTATAACGTAATCATTGATATACCTATTTATGGGTTCTATTACTAGTTTTGGATTGTTTAGTGCTACACTACCGCCAACAGTTATTAACTCGGGGTCATATACGTTAGTCACATTAGCGAACCCTATGGCATTTAACCTACCGATCTCTTCAATCACTTCCTTCGCAAACGAGTCTCCTTTCTTTGCAGCGTTAAACACGTCCTTTGCTGTTAGTTCTCCTTTGGTAATTAACTTGAAAAGTACACTTTTTTCAACATCCTTAAGCTTTTTATCCTCTAACAATAACTTAACAAGGTTTGGAATGTTCTTACCTGAACAGTAAGCTTCCCAATGTCCTCTCTTTCCACATCCGCATACCAGTCTGCCTTCATAGTCTATTACCATATGACCTATCTCATGAGCATTTCCATCCTTTCCTATGAGTAAGTGTGAGTCGACATAAACGCCACCACCGATTCCAGTACTAAGTGTTATATAAACTAGGTTAGCTATTCCCTTCCCTATTCCAAAATAACGCTCCCCTACGACAGCTGCAACGCAGTCGTTTAATATGTATACTGGCAACTTAAAGCTCTCCTCGAGGGGTTCTCTTAGGGGTATGTACCTAAATGGTAAGTTAGGTGTGTTGACTATGGCACCCCTCTTTAAGTCTAAGGGGCCTATAGTCCCTATTCCTATCCCTCTTACCTTCTCAAGCTCCCTCTCAGTCAACAAGCTCTTAATCATTTCAGAAATCTTGTGACTGATGGTTAATTCATCACCTTCTCTTGGCGTTCTCTCTGTAATCCTCTTGTATATTTTACCATCACTATCTCCAAGGGCAACCCTCAAGTTGGTTGCTCCTATATCTACGCCTATAGCGTATTCCTTCGCCATAATTATACCCCCACTTTACTAAATTCTCTACATTTATAGAATTTCTAATGTCCGAGCTAACGGCACGGATCCCTCTTTCGTCACTATAAAAGTATCTTCAAACTGAGCAACAATTCCGCCCCTCCTTTCGACTAAAACTGGATATGCTTCAAGTACCCTCTGTTTCAAGAGCTCTTTTATGCACCTTTCAATGATGAATGGAGAATACGTGAACTTTAACCACCTCTCTGCGAATGGCAATCTATCGAATTTAGTCTTGATCAACTTCATGAAGTTTACTACTTCACTGGGTCCCTTGACTCTCTTAAATCTCGCAAGCCTAAAAATGAACGCGTAGGATGCTTCAACTACATAGCCCTCACCATTAGTTGTAAAGGGCTCAATGGCATAAACCTCACCTGGTTTCAGAGAATCTTTAATCCTGACACTGACATTAGGTATCACTTTACCTGCGTGAAGATTATACCTATCTATGAGGTGCCCAGTCAGATTCTTAATGGGCTTCATTCCATATTCTTTTATCTTTTTTTCAATTATAGAGCCTAAGCGACCTATATTTAAGCCGCTCCTTAACGCCTTACTAGCTTCTCTGAGCGCTTCTCTGCTAGCCTCTACTAAGTCACCATAGACAGGGGATAAACATATGGTTATGGCTGCATCAACTATGTAACCATTAATATGAGCACCAACATCAACCTTAACTACAGAGTTTTTTGGAATAACTGTTATATCTTCAGGAGGAGATGTATAATGCGCTGCTACACTATTTATAGATACATTAACTGGAAAAGCCGGCTTAGCTCCTAACCTAATAATCTCGTCCTCTAATTTCTCACATATCTTTAAGACCTTAACTCCCTCATCAACTATATTAAGCGCCTTGTTCAAAGTCTTGTTTACTATATCTCCTGCCCTAAAGTACTTCTCAAGGACGTCGCCATTAAGCCCGAACTCCCTCATTTGAGGTCACAATTCCTTATATACTTCCTAAAATATATAGTCAAATCAAACATATTATAGTGATAGTTCATGAAAACAGAACTACGCGAGTTAGTTAAAGAAACACTCCAACAACTTCAGCATGAAGCAATACTACGGGATAAAATAGTTAAGTTATCCCGTGAAGTACTATCTCTCTCAAGAAGTGTAATAGTCTCAGTTCATAGTAAGAGCTACGAGGAATGTGAAGAGATTATAGCAAAATTGAAGGCTTTAGTGAATGAGTTCATCAGAGAGTCTAAGCAGAGAGAAAAGCTTTACTATAGTGGTCTAGTACGTGATACACTAGCCGAATATGTTGAGGCTATTCAATTTTACAGCTTAGTTAAGCATGGTAGTTACATTGGGCGCGAGGAAATGAATACACCGGCATCCTCGTACGTGTTGGGCCTCTTAGACGTAGTAGGCGAGCTAAGGCGATTCCTCTTGGACTCACTCAAGGATGGGAACTTGAAAGAAGCAGAGAGAATGTTGAACTACATGGAAGAAATATACTCTACTATTTGCCTCCTAAACATTCCTGATGCCATTCTTCCGGGTTATAGAAGAAAGTGTGACATTGCAAGACAGCTAATAGAGAGATCAAAGAGCGAATTAGTTTACGTTAAAGCAGCGATGAACGTAACAGCAAGCTTGATTAAGCTGACCAGAGGGAGTAATGAGCATGAGAATACCTAGCTACTTCTCATTAAAGATAGCACGTAAGGTGCAGTCGTTTATCTCTGCTAGCATAATTAAACATGACACAATGCCTATCTCGAGCTTAAGATTCATTGGTGGCGTTGATGTGGCTTACGCGAAGGATCGTGCCGTTGGAGCCTGGGTAGTCCTTGACTTTAAGACATTATCAGTGGTAGATAGCGCAGTCTCTAACGTCAGGGCAAAGTTCCCTTACGTACCAACACTTCTCTCGTTTAGAGAAGTATCACCAGCAGTTTCAGCATACATGAAGCTTCGAGTGAGACCAGACATATCTCTCGTGGATGGGCAGGGGTTATTGCATCCCTACAGAGCTGGATTCGCTAGTCACTTAGGTGTTATACTAAACATAGCCACTATTGGAGTAGCTAAAAAGCTACTATGTGGAACCATAGGAGAGTGGAGGAACTCTTGGGCTCCTGTAATCGAAAGGGGAGAGGTGATAGGAGCCGCTCTTAAGTCGAGAGGGAAGTTGATTTATGTTAGTATAGGCAACAAAATCTCTTTAGAAACAGCTATCAAGATAGTTAAGAGCTGTATTAAAGAGTACTGGTTACCAGAACCAATAAGAGAAGCTCATCTACTAGCTACTCGAGTCGCCAGGAAACTCTCTAGAAGAAAATAGACGAAGCACTCTTTTCACAATCTTGGACGTGCTAGTTAAAGGATATCCTTTATATCTTTCGTCTAGCTTTATCAGCCTAAAGCTATGTGACCGATCTAATTCACCTTTCAACAATTCTTTAATCCATGATTGATCAGGTCCTAATAGTATTATGTCAGGCTTTACAGTCTCTATCACTCCTTTGAGATTCAGGTCTTCATCTCCTAAAATAGCCTCATCAACATACTTGAGACTTCTAATTACCTCGAGTCTCTGGGCCTCAGGAATTATTGGTTCACGACCTTTAAGTTTTTTAATAGTCTTATCTCTAGCTACCACAACTATGACTTCTCCATACTCTTTGGCCTTCTTTAGTAAATATATGTGGCCTGGATGCAGTATTTCGAAAACTCCTCCAACAAGCACTCTAGGTCTTTTACTAGTAGGCCACTTAAAATCGACTAGTCCTAGAAATCTTAAGGCATCGATGAGCCCCTCACTATAAGCTGCGCAACATAGGCTCGTGAATAAGTCGAACTTCTCTGAGAAATAGTACTTGGCATCCCTCAGATAGCTCTCAGCAAGGTCTAGTATATAGAGCACCTTATCTCTAGGTAATTCTGTGTGTTTATCCCTTCTGCCTCTTACTCTCTCCTTGAGGAGGACTAAAATCTTCTCTGTATTTTCAATATACCTCTTTAGCTTTTCAACGACGAATTCTCCTGAGAGCACACTTCCACCTTTCAATAACTTCTTCCTTCACTCTAGCTATCCAGATTAATGCTTCAGCCTCTATAGGATGTAACTCTCCGGGAATTATCAGACTATGTGGTGGTGGACCGAAGTTTTCAGATAACACCTCCTTCAGACATCCACCCTTAACTTTCTCACTACTACAACCAATCCTAGCTAATCCTATTGTTAGAGTGTTATCGTTTATGATACCTAAACCCTTGCGTCTTTCTAACTCTATTAATACTTCAAGTGCCTCTCTAATACTCATAAACTTATTTTCCTCCACTTTTAGATCCAGTAAAAATAATGTATGAAGCCCTCTTTTCAAGTTATCGTACAAAACTTCATAAGGTGTTTCTGGAAAGTAGCCAAAAGCATAGTCAGGATACACTATAGTAACGCTCTTACCAAACTTGTATGATTGAAGCCCAGTAGCACTACATGCAGCCGAAAGTATTGAAGCTGAGTGTATCACTTTAGTTGTTATCCCTCGCTTTAGAGCCTCAATTCTTAAGGTTACATGAGTAGTTGCTATGAAGGGATCTCCTGGAACTAATAGAACTACTGTTCTCTTCTCCGCTTCCTTCAATAATATTTCCTCGTTTCCCTCCAAATCCTCTCTTCTGAGCATTGTTACTTCTTTCTTTACGAGTCTCTCCAAAGACTTCAAGTCTAACTCTGGTAGCAGGCTCGTATAACATTCAAAGAACACCTTGTCTGCTTTACGAATAACGTCAAGCGCCTTAAGCGATAGGTCCCTCTCTCCCCCGAGGCCCATTCCTATAAATATTAACTCTCCCATGTCCCTCAGACTATCAGTTCTATGATTATACTTTAATTCAGCGAATCAAGTTAATAGCGTTACTAGTACGTGGATTAGTGACATTAAGGGGATAGCGAGTAATGCAATTTTAATAATCTTGACGCTAGTTAATATGAAAGCTCGTATCTTCTTAAAGCTCTCCTCTCCTAACACTCTCACTCTCATCTTCACAGTGCCAGTCAATACCTCAACACACTCTACATCTTTAAGGGAATTGATTAAGACACACTTACTCATCCTTAATAATTCATTTACACCTATCTTGAGTCCCAAAGGATAGTACTTAACCCTAGGTAACGCGCCAGCTATGGCATGATTATCAGTAGTCAATACCTCGGCTACTGGTAATCCCTTATTCTTTAATTCTTTCATGAGTTGATCTCTTAAGCCTAATACCATATTGTTAGCATCAAACACCAAAAATGATAACCTAGTACTACTAACCTTGATAACTAACGAAGCTACACCCCCCTCTCCCAACCCCATTCGAGGGTTGTATTTGCTCCTCAATCTATGAGCTCCTACCTCGACTGTATTATGTCCTCTCTGTTGACAGAGTTCCTCTGCAATCTCGACTACTAGCTTAACTAACTCACGATAGTCTTCTGAATTCCTAGCTAAGCTCACGTTCACTCCTTCGTAATCGATGGAGTTATGTGCATCTACTACTATTACTTCATACTCTCTCTCCTTAAAGTATGAGTTTACATCAATTTCTAAACACTCAGGAATGTCTTCCATTCCTTGTCCCTTCCTCGAAACCACGACTAGTAAATACTTACCGAAACGTTGGCCAATGCATCTATACTTTTCACTCTCCTTAACTAATGGGCAAGACACATCAGTAAGGCTCAATTTATTATAGTTAGTCACGCAATAGCATATTTCGCTTACTAATGTACTAACCTCTTCGCTACTTACCATGTCTAGGTTGTGCGTTGATGCACCATGTAGTACTATAGCATTAATGCCACATCTATCTAGACTATCAATCAATATGCTTGGTAAAGCGCTGGATCCTACATTCCTGAAGGGTCCAGGATGTACCCTTGGAATTATTAGTGCTGCTTTGACTTTACTATCACTAATCTTTTTAAATACAATCACTGTAACCTTTACCTGCTCCTCCTTTGATAACTTGCTTTTAAGAATACTTTCCATGTGCTCATTGTTGTTGAGAAGTAGCAGTTTCATAAAAGCCTTAAAGATATCGATTCCACTAACTCCGATTATTGAATCTCCACGAGAATCTATTAGACGTACTGCAACTTCGGATATCACTAGACTAACGAGCAACTCAATTAGCAATATAGTAACTTGAGCATGTAACGTCAGTATAGGTATTGAATAGAACAGGACTAATAACAGAATTGCTTTAGCGTTATCAGTAAAGGCTCTGACTACTAAGTGTAACAAGCAATAAGAAATAGCGTAAGAAGATAGTAGGTGATCAATTGATGTGAATAAGTCAATACCTGTGGAGATTTCTAGGAGCGATATGAAAGAGAAAATAATTGTGGTCATTACGTCTACAACACATGTTAATCCGAGAGCTCTCTTCAGATTTAAAAGAGAACTTGCCAGAAGAGCTAGAAGGGTCATTGAAGAGTCATAATATGTAAATATCATCACTGCCTTTGGCGCACTTGATGGATCACTTATCACTACAAAGAAGCTCTTGATTAGATGTGTTAGTATAACATAAATAATAAGCTTCTTTACTCCAGGGAAGCTGAATACGAAGGCGTAGTAGTCCTCTATTCTTCTCACGCTGTGGGTCATACTCAAAAGTTATTTATAAATGTGTGCTTGAATGTCCCTGCACTTACTCAATATCATACCACTACTCGACCATCGGTCCTAACAAAAACAACAAGTTTATTTAAGTTCTCGTCTTCTTAAGATGCAGTGAGGGGATGAGCGGTCAGAGTTACGATGAGAATACGATGATTGGAAGGCATTAGGGCGACCTCCTTAATGAAGCAACAAAGCTATTTAGGTTCTTGCTTTCTTAAGATGTGGTGAAGTATGTGAATGCTAGACTAAAGGTTATACTAAAAAGGAAGATCAATAAGTGTGAAAAATTCATTACAGGATTCCATGGAATAGGACTTGTTGGCTCTCTTACTGTAGACTACTTAATTCGTAAACTTAATGCAGAAAAGATAGGTTATGCAATAACTAAGGAGTTACCTCCTTATGTCTCACTTTCAAGAGGAGCGATATCATTACCATATGAAATATACAATTATGAGGACATGGTCTTCTTCAAGTGTAACGTTCCTATGGGATTGAGTGAAATGCGTGTTGTAACATTAGGTCTCGCTAAGTGGGTCACTAAGCAAGGATTTAAAGAGGCATTACTGATAGGTGGTCTCGATGACAGATTGAAGAAAAACAAAGAAGATAAGTTGAGGTTAGCACCAACTAGGAAGTTTCTAGAGAAGTATCATGATAAAGTGAGAGGAGAATTATTAGAAGAGGGACTTTACATAGTAGGACCTTTAGCTCTGCTGTTAGCATTCTTCGAAATTGAAGAATTTCCAGCATTAACGATATTACCCTATGCTAGCATTGAAAGAGTAGATCCCTTAGCTGCCTCAGTAGCTATTCAGTATCTCAACGACATTTATAAACTCAGCGTGGATACCTCCGAGCTAGAAGAGAGAGGTTTTGAGATAGAAAGAGACATACTAGAGAGGAGGAAGCACATCGAAGAGTTCATGAAGACTGCGAGTAAGTTGTATTATGTTTGATAGTCGCTAACAACTCTTCAATAGCTAGAGAGTCATAAGGATCGTCACTGCCTATGGGTGTTAATAATATGTTCTCTCTTCTTACTAACCTAGTCAGCTCCTTATACAAAAACTCATAAAATTTGATACCCCAACGCCTCACGTCAGTGTGAATAATTATCTTTTCATAATATTGTTTAAAAGTGGCTAAGTACTTAATTATGAATTTGGCTACATTATGCCTTTCTTTCCACGTAGGATTTCCTGAGTATTCATACTGAGAAAGAGGGTATATTTCGTCGAGTTCTATTGGTATAACTCCAAAGGGTACTGAATATACTACTATGTGTATTAGGCTAGTCTCGATCAGTTCCCTTAATGATGAATATAACAAGGATATCGGCCCATACCTGCTGAAAGGCCTCTCTAACGTTTCAGGGAGTAAAAGTAGGTACTTGCATTTCGGCGGTATGTAGCTGTTGATTATTCTTACTCTATGACGATAGACTTCAGGCCTGAAAGTAGAGGTTTGAGGATAGAAGAAGATCCCCCTTACAATAGGCTTTGTGACAGGATCACTCCTCTCTAGTAATCGAATGTATTTTTTCAAGCGTCTCAATCCTTGCATTAAGCTTGGATGAGACCTAGCACGTATTTCTAGCAATTCCCAGAGAGTACCCTCAGCTATTGCCTGCCTTATTCTCTTCAGTTCCATTTTAATGACATATAGATTGTGCAATGCAATTTCCTGCTCCAATTCATGCCTTGGTAAGCTAGTAAAGGTTTCAATGTCGTAATTCCTGCACACAGGGCAGAGACAGGGGAGATCTCTCAACCTCTCAATCCTTATGACTCCATCAGGTAACATGTAACGCAAGTCTCTAGCATAAATCGCATAAGATGCCGAATCGAAAGTATCAACTCCTAATGCCACAGCTAGTGACAACGTTAGAGGGTTACCTGCACCGAACAAATGAACAGGTTTTTCAGGTGGTAAATACGACTTAGCAGTCGCTATTAAATCAACAAGTTCATCATATTTGTATTGCTCCATCATCTGCGTGGGGCCTCCTATTCCATACATCTCAAAATCGAGTTCACTTAGCTCCTTAGCCGACCACTTAACCAAATCTAAGTAAATCCCCCCTTGGACCGGAGCAACTAGTATCATATTGCCTTGCTTTACGACTCTAAGAGCCTCCTTTGCTCTCTTAACAGTTTCCTTGACCTCCTCGATAACTACACGCTTCGGAACTCTATACCTAGTGGGTATGTCCAAGATTACGCCAATATCTGCTCCTAACATTTCTTGATATCTGACTATCTCTATAGGACTCACGTCAATACTCCTATATTCCATTAGTTGGTAAGCACCAGAGTCCGTCATTATAGGGCCCTCATAACCTAATAGTTTATGCACTCCTAGCTTTAGCGCAAGTGAGTTGTAATGTCTCTTAATGATATATGCGTTAGTCATGATCAGTTGAAAACCTACATCAATCACTTTCTTGACAGGCACTATGTTTTTAACAGGATTTATCACTGGGGCTAATTCGGGAGTTCTTACTATACCATGATGAGTATGTATTACACCTACCCTTCCCATTAAGTCCTTGTCGAATATTTCAAATACTTTGCCCAAGCTAGATCCCGCTAAATTTAAGACTTCACTTCTCAGGCTTATGCTCCGCTACAAATTCCTCAAATATCTTTCTAACCCTCTCAGCCAAGGGACCAGTTCCTGAAACTCCTTCTTCAGTAACTCTGATTCTGTCCATTACTACTATAGCTCTAGCTTCAGGATAATACTTAACCATCTTGGGAAAGTGTCTCTCTAAGATGCGAGCTAGCTCCTCTAGGTCTAGTGGCGGTATCTTGGTATAGATCTCAGAGATTACATGAGAGTATATGAATATCCTGACATATGTCTCACCACTCTCATCTTTCGCATCAGCTAGAACCACGTCTCCTCTGCTAGCATCGTAGCCTATAAACTTGCCTGTGTACTTCTTGCCAGAGACGGTCTTCACAGTAACGACTTTATCTAACAAAGACGTCATTTCACTAGTGAATCTCCTAGTTGGCGTTAATATGATTGAGGTCAATCTCACACCCTGACTCAACTTTATTATCATAGGTTATTAATATTAAGATTTGTGTCACTACTAGAGCAGGTGAGTAGAAGTGAAGTACGAGTTCAAGTGCATCGTAACCGAGATTACAACTGGTACTCCTGAGAGGATATTCGTGTACACGATGAAGACAAACAAAGGAGAGGAACTAAAATTAGAGCTTCCGGAAAGAATAGTTAAAAAGCTACCTGAAGGAATCATTGCTCAAGGAAGTGAAGCTTTACTCATAATATCAACTGATGAAATTAATGTTGAGAAGTGGGACTTAGTGATGACTGGAGTAGTGTATCTTAAAAAGAGGGAAGATAATGTTTTCAAGACGTTCATATCCATAGGTGGCCTAATACTAAGGATTTTCACTCCATACGAGTTGGACCTTCAACTGCTTCAGAAAGTCAATATAGGAGTAAAAGGGATAAAGTAGTAGGGGTAGGTCAACTTGATAACTCATGCAGATATCATGAAAATGCATGAGTGGGTAAAGACAGTTAAAGGAAGGATCACTTTCATTTTTGAGGGTTATCGTAGCAGATTAGTGATAAATAAGTTTATTCACGCAGAAGACGAAGAGGGGAAGACTATAGAATGGAGTAGAGCTTTTGGAAGCCAACTACCACATCAAGTGCTTAGCTCCTTCAAGATAAAAATAATAATTATCAAAAGAGGAGAGGAAGAACACACACTTAAAAGCTTAAAAGAGTTATTTAATTTCATCTCCTAAGACTCCATGAAATCAAGTAGTATAAGTAACTAGTCTTGAATCATATACTGACAATTTAAGTCTAAACAAAGTAATAGACTATCGAAATTAGCGAGTTTACGACCTATTACCCTTTTAAAGTGGAGTATATAAGGAAGAGATCGGACAATTGTTTTCAATAAACAGAAATTAAGATACTCTTGTCAAAGATGAACCAATAACCAAAATCCCAATAATTGAATTCAACTCTCCTTCAACTTGTCTGCCGTAGTGAAGTTAATAAACTGGTTATTGATTTTTGCTTTGAGGGGATTTGTTATCTAAGTAGCTTTTAATGGTCGGTGAGGGAGAAGAAATGGTTAAAGTTGAGAAGAAGATTAGAGTTCACAAAGATGGAAAGGTTGTTGAAGCTTTAGCCTCATTTGATACTGGCTCAAGAAGAAGCTATTT
>Ga0180302_10000017_pt1 | contig 52852 bp, 60 predicted proteins | sample GuaBasSediGuay17_FD_121794 | JGI IMG/M metagenome (GOLD analysis project Ga0180302, IMG submission 121794) | Subseafloor sediment microbial communities from Guaymas Basin, Gulf of California, Mexico - Guay17, Core 4571-4, 12-15 cm | ecosystem: Environmental > Aquatic > Marine > Hydrothermal... | reverse complement strand
TCGAAAGCAGTTTGAGGAAGTGAGAGATCTACCATAGCTATTCTAGATGGATCTAATGCCCTTAGGGTCAATCCGTCAGGAGTCACTTTAAAGCAAGCCTCATCTATGAGAGCGGCTAAGCTTTCTACTAAGTACTTCCACTCCCTAGCATCACCAAATACTAATCTCATCAAAGAAAATAGCATACTCCCTTTATTTAAATCTAAGCTTTAATGGAAAAGGATATTTCAAACATGTTTAGAGGGAGATTACCAGGGAACATTTTTAAGCCCTAGTTTGAATGCAAGGAAGTTAAAGAGCTTATGAAAAGCATACGTTAAAATCACTAGCAACAGAGCCTCTAGTGAGAATATATTTATTTTAAAAATCAGGTAATCTGCTATTAATGCTATTATTATGAAACTTAACTGGTCGACTAAAGGTAAAGGAGCACCCCTCGGTATTCCTAGTCTCCTCTTAATGAAAGAGCCCAGCATATCTCCAGTAAGAGCAGCTATAGACGTAACTATAAAGAAAAAACTATTAAAAACTATTTCACTTAAATACTTTAAGTATAATGCTTCAAAAACAACTTTAGCAGGATAGTAAGTAGATGCTCCAGCTAGTACACCTGCTATAAAGCCTTCTATGCTTTTTCCGTCACCTAGTATTCGGCGCCCATCTACAAAATTTTTACCCATATCTATTGGAGTGCGCTTTTTCAAAATTTTCGCTACGATGACTGGAACTGCGTTAGCCACATACGCGGGTATAGCTACAGCAACCATCTGAAGGACAAGGAACTCGTTTAACATTTCTCTACTCCCTGTCTAAATCAAGTAAATACTAAAGTGTTGGTATTTAAAGAGTTCTCCTCCGTTGAAGTACTTATAAGTCATTGACCCGACTGAAATTACTAATTTATTTAACAGTTCACATAAAGTAATTAGTGACTGGCCCTGGTCCTGGAAAAATACCGCTTAAGGCAAGAGTACATTTGTTAGGAAGTAGACTTGTGGAGGTTCCTGCAGACGTGTACCTTCATGTGAAAGGATATTCTTTAGCTAGGGTTACGCATCTAGATATAGAAGACCCCCTCCTCAATAAAATAATTCCTCCCAGCTCACATAAATATCTAAAAATAATTGGTCTTCCTACAGGATTTAGAATATTATTAAAAAACATCATAAAAATAAATGTAAACAAGGAAAGTATATTAGTCAACTCTATTGACATACATTGTAGTGAACTCTCCGATCTTCTTAGTAGTGGCGAGAGTACTATAGCCTATGTAGGTGGAAAAAATGGAGGTATATTCATTGGTTTCAAGAAAATGTATGTAGAAAAGTTAGAGAAAAAAGCTATAAAAATGGGTGTTAGGCCTCTGTAGCTTCGATTAGCCTTTTATACTCTTCCGCTATAATGACTCCGCTACTCGTGCCTATTCTGTCGGCTCCAGCTCTTATGAACGTTAAGGCATCTTCCGCGTGCCTTATTCCTCCAGCCGCCTTTACTTTTATCTTGCCCTCGCTCACTTTCTTGAGCAAAGCCACATCATGTATAGTGGCTCTGCCTGGACCAAAGCCTGTACATGTCTTCACATAGTCCGCGCCTGCTTCAATAAGTAGTCTGCAGGCTTCTGCTTTTTCTTCATCGTTCAGATAGTCCGTTTGAATGATAACCTTTATAATAACACCACTGCTATGAGCAGCTTCAACGAGAGCAGTTAATTCTCTTTTTAGATCATCTATTAGACCAGACCTAAGAAAAGAAATGTTCATAACTACGTCTACTTCTTCGGCTCCTCTAGCTGTTGCCTGCTCAAGTTCAGCTAACTTTACCTCTGTAAGGGAGTATCCTAAAGGAAAGCCTACTACTGTGCAGGGTTTTACATCACTGCTGGCCAGTATTTCTGATACTTGTTTAATATAAACTGGTGGTGCCACAAATGCAGCAAATCCTATTTCCATAGATTTACGACATTCATTTATAATATCATCTAGTCTCGCGTTTGGTTTCAGAACTGTGTGATCGATCTTCTTCACAAATTCGCTTAGGCTCAACATCTAGCTCCACCTTAAGGAATACTGTCGAAATATATCCGCATTCCTCACAAATATATTGTTGGGGAGTTACTACTCCGCTTAGCGGAGTAAAGGGCTTAACTTTAAGTGATCCACATTTTGGACATATTAACGCCTTTATTTTCTTCAATGTATCACCCTTAGCCTAGAGGTACTATTGGATTGAAAATATATAGGTCTAATGCTATCTCTTCTTGTGATGAGGAGGAGGGCTGTTGACCCTCCTGGGGGATGATCCTTAGGCTGCGGACTGATGTTAGTAATAGTCTCCTAGAAGCCATATGTTGCCTATATTGACATTTTCTAAGCCTGCTCTCTTTGCTAGAGCATATGCTTCCATAGCATGTTTCCTACTTGTAGGGGGCAGATCATCAATTAAATAGTCTGGGTGAAATGCTAGAAGGGATAGTGGAATAGACGTGTCTATATCGGCTATGAAATTAACTATTTTCTCTACCTCGTAGTAGTCTACATAGCCTGGAACAAGGAGAATGCTTGCTACTACGAGAGGGGGTTCCTTTCTTTCATTTATTCTCTTAGCAGCTTTTCTGAAGTTCTCAAATAATGAACTGTTATCACAGCCTGTTAACGCCTTATAGACTGGGGGGGTCCACGCTTTTACGTCGAATTTTATGCATCCTCCGCTCTCAAGAGATAGTTCTACTGCTCTTTCAAGAAAAACAGGATTCATGAGACCATTAGTTTCCCAACATATCCTTAGAATACGACCTTCTCGAACAGCTTGCTCAAGAGCTATAGTGCTTGCTTTTAACGCGTGAGGCATTTGGGGAGAGGGGTCTCCTCCAAAGAAACATATACATGATACTCTTCGAGTAATTTTACTGGCTAGCTCCTCTGAGCTCATGGTAGGAGACAGCCTAAATGTATTTTCCCTATAGTGCCAGTTTTGGCAGAAGAGACAATCTAAATTACAGGCACCGTAAAAAACCGCTAAGTTATAGTATCCTCTCTCTGCTGATGGCTCATAGGCATACTTAGGGTAACCTCTCCCTGTGCATCCAGGACATGTCCATTCGGCCACACAGTTTGTTGGTAAAGGATCATAGTAGCAATCAACAATAGCCTTATCGGGAGTCCCTGCTAATCTAATAAGCTTATTTCCCTGGTTTCTAACTAAACCGCAAAAACCGTACCCTTCTTCAGGTATTTTACACTCATTGGCGCAGAAGGTACATTTAATTCCTTTAGGGTCTCTGGGGGGCTCAGAGGGTAAACCATATTTGCCTCTACTTATTTCATGTGCTTTCATAGCTACTTCTAAAGCTTCTTTAGGAGAGTCTCTTAGACAGTCAACACAGACACCGATTATTCTAGATATTAGCGCTGATTTCTTGCCGCATATTGCACACTCTTTCTCTTTTTTAAGTAAATACCATGAAATTCTAAATATCATTACAAATTATTTTACTCGAGAAGATTGATATATTTGTCTCTCGACAAGATTGTGAAATGAGAGTGAAATATGCAGAAGCTATAATCGAGGTAGTTAAAGGAGACATAACAGAACTAAGTGTTGACGCTATAGTTAATCCAGCAAACTCACTCATGGTGATGGGAGGAGGTGTAGCAGCTGCAATCAAGAGAAAAGGTGGCAGAAAAATAGAGGAGGAAGCATTGAAGAAAGCACCAGTACCTGTAGGAAAAGCAGTCGTTACATCTGGCGGTAAGCTCAAAGCAAAATATGTTATTCACGCCCCAACTATGAAAAAACCTGCTCAAAGAACTACACTAGAAGCAGTCGCTAAAGCGGTTACAGCAGCCTTACAAGCAGCTTCGTCCCTCAAAATAAATAGCATAGCTTTTCCAGGCATGGGAACTGGAGTAGGAGGTCTAAGAATCTACGATGCCGTTAAAGAAATGGCAAAACAGATTAAGAGACATCTAAAGCAGAACAGCTACCCAAAGAAAGTAGTACTAGTGGCTTATCGAGAAGAAGACTTAGAGGATTTTATAAAGGCGGTATCTGATGTCTTTGGAACATGACGAGCAGTACTTTCCCCTACATATCACTTTACGCGCTTCACTACCAGTTGCAGACACCGTACTTGCCGACCCCTACTCGTGTTGCCCGTTGTATGTTACAGCTGGCTGAAGCGAAACCAGGGGAGCTAGTAGTGGACCTCGGGTGTGGTGAAGGCAACGTACTGATAGCCGCAGCCAAGTACTTCAAGTGCAGATGTGTAGGCATAGAGATAGATCCAAGGCTTGCTAAGAGGGCGAAGAAGAGAGCAGAAGAAGAGGGAGTAGAAGACTTAGTTGAGATAATTATGGGAGACCTTTTCCTCTATGACTTAAGTTCAGCTGACATAGTGACCCTCTACTTACTGCCGAAGACCATACGCTTACTTCAGTACAAGCTTGCTGAAGAGCTGAAAGATACCGCTAAAGTGGTATCACATGACTACCCGTTAGAAAACACTCCTCCGGCTAAGGTAGCTAAGATCAAGTCATATTCTCCTATACATACTCACAAAGTATTCTTATATTACGCGAAAGACTTAAAGAGATTCCAGAGGTCATCTCCAACATAGTGTAAATTTTTAAGCACTTTACCTCTCCGCATGTTTCTTATCTCGTCACTAGAGTACATAGCAGAGCAGACAGCTATAGGCTTGCCATGCCTCTCATCGACCACAACAACAATGTCTTCTTTAGAAAAGTCTCCCCTGACTTCAGTTATTCCAGGTGCCATAACGTCAGCTCCATTAGCTATATGAGGAACAGCGCCCATGTCAACGACGACTTTAGGTAAGATGTCCTGGTATTCTGGTTTCAGTAAAATGAAGAGAAGAGGATAAATTCTCCCACTTCTCTCTATAGCTATGCAGGGTGTCTTATCTACGATAATTACTGTTCCTGTCTCAACCGAGGCTTTTTCTACCTTCTCTCCCTTCCTTATAAATTTTACAAGTCTAGGATATTTACTTTCCAGCTCCTTAGCTAAAGCCTTGCGGTCTTTTTTACTGAGTATATGTCTTTTGATCTTCACAATCTACTCATTATTTAATAGCTTATAAACATTGCATTAGATGAATTTAAGCTTAAATAAAGAAGAGGCATATTTCTTTAAGGGAAAAGCGTGGTTAAGGTAAGATGTAAACTAGTCTCTTGGGACGAAGTAGTAGAGTGGTGTAGGCAGCTCTCGCTAAAAATCAAAGAATCTGGCTGGAGTCCCGACACTATTGTTGCCATAGCTAGAGGAGGCTACGTTCCAGCTAGGCTCCTGTGTGATTTCTTAGATATCCATGAACTTTTAAGCGTACAGGTGCTTCACTGGGGGAAAGCTGCTGAAATAACAGCTAAGGCTCATGTGAAATATCCCCTTAAAGTAAATCTCTCAGGAAAAAAAGTGCTTTTAGTAGATGATATAGCTGATACTGGTGACTCAATTATAGTGGCTAAGGAACACTTAGAAAGCGAGTGTAAGCCCTCTGAGATCAAAGTAGCTACTATGCAGTGGATAAGCCCTGTCTGTAAAATAAAACCAGATTACTACGTAGATGAAGTAAAGGAGTGGATCTGGTATCAATATCCATGGACAAGATTAGAAGATACGACGCAGTTTATCACCAAAATGCTTGATGAAGAAGGTAAGAAGAAGAAAGAGTGGACACTTGAGGAGATCGTAGAGAAATTTAAGGAGTGGTACGGCATTGATGTAGGAAAATCATACTACGAGCTAGCTCTAGAAATATTAGTAGGTGAGGGAAAGCTTAAGAAAAGGACTCGCGATAGAGAAGTAGTCTACGAACTCTAGTGATGAAGAACCGGGATCAGAGTAGTGACGAAGCCACCCATAGCTGACGAGGCGATGAGGAGGCAGGGCGTGCTTACCGGTGACGAGGGACGTGGAGCGTCTGAGCCCTAAATTATCTTTATAAATTTTTCTTTAGATAATTCATCGTGGCCCTAGAGGAGAAGACTGTATATTTTGAGGAGTTCAAGGAGGAAGAAAACACTGAAGCTACTCTGAAGATAGCTAAGGAGTATGCATTGAAGTACAACATAAAGAACATAGTAGTCGCCTCTACTAGAGGAAAAGTAGCTGAAAAGGCTCTCAAGTTCTTTGACCCAGCAGAATATAACTTAGTTATAGTAACTCACACCAGCTGGTTTAGAGGAAAAATACGGCAGGAACTTGATGAAAATATTAAAAAGAAACTAATTGAAAGAGGAGCTCATATAGTTACTGCAGCTCATGCCTTTGGAGGAGTCTCAAGAAGTATTGAGAAAAAATATGGTGGAATAACTTTAGTGGGACTTGTAGCAAATGTCCTCCGTAGATTTTGTGAGGGAATGAAAGTAGCTGTAGAAATAACTTTAATGGCAACAGATGCTGGGTACTTTGCTCCAGGTGAAGAAGTTATAGCTATTGCTGGTACAGGCAGAGGCGCAGATACAGCTGTGATTTTAACTGCAGCGCCCTCTCACAAATTCTTTGATACAAAAATAAAGAAAATACTTGCTAAACCCATCTTTTAAGATAAGAATTTAAATTAGTTTTTTACCTAAATTACTGGTGATGAGTACTCCCGGAAGTGAGTAGATGACCTCAACTTACCCGGCTGACATCTTTCTATGTTAAGCTTACTTGTGTTCGAGCTAAATTACCCGATGTTTCCCAAGCATCATCAGTAAATATCGGTAAAATCTCCATAGGAAAAGTAGGTTCAAGAGGCTCGTTTCGTCTGAATACATCAGTAAAGTACATCACTTTCCATTGATACTGATTAACGGCATCTATCATCGGTAAAATGTTTACTTCGGTAAAATTAATGTAATTTACTGATGTTTTTACTGATGTAATGTCTTCATAAATTCATTAATTTATGACATAAAGCTACGCGAATTTTACCGAGATTTTTCTCAAGCAGTTTTCACTACTCATGCTTCGAAATACATTATAGTTTCCTTGCTAACATATTTACAGGAAATGCTTGCTGTAATTATTGATGGCTATACAGATGAGCCTGCTGGGCTAGGAGTCCCTCCCTACTTAGACGTTTACCCACGATACACTGCTGGTGCTATATGGACTTTGTATCCCGATGCTACGGTAAAGTATTTTACCGTAGATATTGCAAGGAAAAATCTAGATGCTCTCCAGAAAATATGTTCTAAAGCCACTTTACTAATTATAGTTGCTGGAGTATGTGTTCCTGGTAAGTACTTAGGAGGAGATCCTATTAGATTAGATGAGCTCATTAAGTGGAGCTCTATTCTTGGCGCTAAAATTAAGATACTTGGAGGCCCTGTCGCTAGATTTGGTTATGGAAGCGAGGGCGGTAAAATAGCTATTGAGCCTAAGTTTTTTGAGAACTACTATGATATTGTTGTTCGCGGAGACGTGGAAATAGTAGTTAGAGATCTCATATTGGAGAAATTTTCTGTTGAGAAAATAGATCCATTTGCCCAGCGAGTAGACTACAGTGAAATAAGGGAGTTCGCCATAAGGGGTGCAGCAATAGCTTCTCAGCATCCATGCTTTGGTAAAAACCTTATTTGTGAGATAGAGACTTACCGAGGATGCCCCCGCTATGTTGTTGGCGGATGCTCGTTTTGCACTACTGTCAGATATGGGAGAGTAGTTTACAGAAATGTAGAAGATATAGTGGCGGAGGTTAAGGCGCTACATGATATTGGTGTAAGACACTTCAGAATAGGGAGACAAGCTGACTTTTACACTTACATGGCTGTAGATACTGGTAAGACAGAGTTTCCTAAACCCTCGCCACAGGCTATTGAAAGACTTCTCCGAGGAATAAGAGTAAACGCTCCAATGATAGAGACTCTTCATATAGATAATGTCAATCCGGGAACTGTTTACCATCATGAGAAAGAGTCTATCGAGATCACTAGGATCATTATGAAGTATCATACCCCTGGTGATGTGGCTGCCTTCGGTATAGAGACAGCTGACCCTAGAGTTGTGAAACTGAATAACTTGAAGGTTATGCCTGAGGAAGCTTTTGAGGCTATTAAGATACTAAATAAGGTCGGGAGAGTAAGGGGATTGAATGGCTTACCAGAGATTCTTCCAGGAGTAAACTTTGTTCTGGGTCTCATTGGAGAAACTAAGGAGACTTACTACTTGAACTTAGAGTTTCTACGGAGAGTTTTGAGAGAAGGTTTACTATTGAGAAGGATTAACATAAGACAAGTTTTAGCGTTTCCCAATACTCCTATGTGGAAAATAGGTAATAGGATCATAAGAAAACACAGAAAGTATTTTCAGTGGTTTAAGAGTAAAGTCAGGAGGGAAATAGATCAGCCTATGTTGATGAAGCTTGTTCCACTGGGTACTGTGCTGAGGAAGGCGTTTACTGAAAGTTATTATGGTAAAGCTACCTATGCTAGACAGCCCGGGACATATCCCCTGCTTCTCTACTGCCCTGAGAGACTTCCTCTTCATCGGTACATGGATTTTGCCGTAGTCGGCTATGGCTATAGGTCAGTTACTGTTGTTCCTTACCCGTTAGACGTTAATAGAGCTCCTCCTGTTCTTCTTGAGCTTGTTCCAGGGATAAGTCGGAAGAAAGCTTTTGAGATAAAGCTTAAGAGACCCTTTAAGTCTCTTAAGGAGGTAAGAGAAATAGTTGGCTCTGAGGAGCCTCTTAAGTACCTTAGTTTAGGCGATAGCAGTGAGGCTTAAGGACTACTTCAAAGGAAAAATTAGTGATAATTTACTCAAGTACATTCCCTCAAGTTACGAGATAATTGGATCTAGGAGTAAGGCAGTGGCTATAGTTGAGATACCGTGTGAAGTTGAGCATCTGAAGTACGAGATTGCCGAGGCAATTGTGAAGATAAATAAGCATGTAAAGACTGTTCTTAGGAAAAAGTCTGGTAGGCAGGGAGTGTTTCGCATAAGAGACTACGAAATTTTATGGGGAGACCCTGACACTGAGGTTGTTCACAAGGAATATGGGTATCTGATTAAGCTTGATCCTCGTAAAGTATACTTTTCGGCTAGAGAGGGCACGGAAAGAATGAGAATAGCTCGCCAGGTTAGGCCAGGAGAAGTAGTAATGTATATGTTTGCTGGTGTAGGTCCCTTTGCTATAGCGATAGCTAAGCACCAGCCTTTAGTGAGAAAAATAATTGCTGCCGAAATAAATCCCGACGCATACAGATATCTGCTAGAGAATATTAAGCTAAATAAACTCGAGAGTGTTGTTGAAGCTTATCTGGGGGATGTTAGGGAGATTTGTCCCAAATGGTATGGCACTTGTGACCGAGTATTGATGCCCCTTCCTAAAGGCGCTCACACCTTCTTAGACGTCGCTCTTAGCTGTCTAAAGCCCGAAGGCGGAGTAGTCCACTTCTATCACTGGTCACACGAGAACACCCTTTTCCGAGACGCCGAGAAGATAGTGGGTGAGTGGTGTACGAGGCTTGGATACAAATATAAAATTCTGTCAAAGAGAATTGTCTTACCTTATGCTCCGAGAGTATATAAAGTATGCCTAGACTTTTTTGCTATTAGAAATTAATGCTTATATTTATAGACAGAAAATAATCAACGGATGTCGAGAGTCATTTTTCATCCAGATAAGTGCTCGGGATGTCACATCTGTGAAGAAGCATGTAGTTTTCAACACTTCGGCGTAATCAATATTTCTAAGAGCAGAATTCGGGTGTCGACTAGGTTTTCGCCAGAAGGAGTATTTCATGAAGCCAAGGTATGTTTGCAGTGTGAAGGAGCTCCCTGTACGCGTGTCTGTCCTACAGGAGCTCTTCAAAAGAACGAAGATGGTCACTTAGTTTTCAACGAAGATAAATGTATTGGTTGTATGCTATGTGCTAAGGCCTGTCCCTACGGACTCATATTTAAACACCCGGAGCTGAAGATTCCTTTAGTGTGCGATATGTGTGGAGGAGATCCTCTCTGTGTTAAGTGGTGTCCTATGGGAGCTCTTGAGGTGAGATAATGGATTTTAAAGGAGGGTGGATTGGTAAGATCCTTAGAGTAGATCTTACCTCAGGTAAAATTAGGGAACAGGAGCTTGATAAGGATCTAGCACTTAATTTTATTGGAGGACGAGGGTTTGCTATAAAAATACTGTGGGACGAACTGCCCCGAGGAATAGATCCTCTTTCACCACAAAATAAGCTGATCATAGCTACTGGTCCAGTTACTGGAACACTAGTTCCGAGCAGCGGTAAGATAGTGATCGCCTCTAAGTCTCCTCTAACAGGTGGATATGGTGACGGAAACATAGGTTCCCTTATTTCAGCGAAATTAAAGATGTGTGGGTACGACGCTATAGTCATAGAGGGAGCTTCACCTAAGCCAGTTTACCTGTATGTGACTCCTGGTACTGTTGAATTAAGGGACGCTGGCCACTTATGGGGTAAGGGGGCGATTGACTCTGATGTAGCGTTACGTGAAGACTATGGACACGACATTGGCACGCTAATTATAGGTCCGGCTGGAGAAAACTTAGTTAAAATATCTACGGTTATCTCTGAATTTGGACGAGCTGGTGGACGGCCGGGAATGGGAGCTGTTTTCGGGTTTAAGAAACTTAAAGCCATAGTATGTGACGGGTGGAAGGACATTCCAGTGGCCGACATAGAGAAACTAGCTGAGTTATTTAGAGAAGCTGTAGACTTCCTTAAGAAGTCTCCTGCTTACGAGAAGTGGATACATCAAGGAACAATGATGACTATAGAGTGGAGTCAGGAAGCCTCTGTTCTACCCGCCTTTAACTTCAGTGAAGGAGTTTTCGACGGATATAGTAAGATAGGAGGAGAGACTATGGACAAAGAGTATAAAGTGTTGCGCAGAGGCTGTCTATTTTGCCCAATGCCTTGCGGCAATGTCTGTATAGCTAGAAGAGGAAAATATGCGGGAAGCTGGGGAGAACTGGACTACGAGAATGTAGCCATGATGGGATCCAACATAGGCGTAGACTCCATGGACGCGGTCGTTAAAATGAACTTCATGGCTGACCAACTCGGACTAGATGCTATCTCAACAGGCTCTGTAATAGGCTTCGCTATGAACCTATACTCGGAGGGAATAATCTCTGAAAAGGACACGGGCGGGCTTAAGCTAGAGTATGGAAATCCTGACGTAGCTCTGTCTTTAATGGAGATGGTGGCTTATAGAAAAGGTTTTGGAGATCTGCTTGCTGAAGGTGTTAAGAGAGTCGCGGAGAAGTACGGAGGAAGAGCACTTGAGATAGCCATGCATGTTAAGGGATTAGAGATATCAGCTTACGACTGTCATGCTGCGCCAGGAATGGCTTTAGCTTATGGCACGTCTCCTATAGGTGCTCATCACAAAGATGCTTGGTTCATAGCCTGGGAGTTAAAGATGGGAAGAGACCTCATTTCAAGAGAAAAAGCAGAAAGGCTTATCGAAATGCAGAGAATTAGAGGAGGTATCTTCGAGACATTTACGGTCTGCCGCCTTCCGTGGATAGAATTAGGACTAGAGTTAGATTACTATGTCAAGGCATTTAATGCGGTTACAGGTTTAGATTACACTCTTGAGGACCACTATAAGGTGGCTGACAGGATATACCATCTGATAAGAGCTTTCTGGATAAGAGAATATGGCGGCTGGAGCAAGACATACGACTATCCTCCCGAGAAGTGGTTCAAGGACCCACTATCTAAGGGACCGTTAGCTGGAAGAAAGCTTGACAAGGAGAAATACGATAAGCTACTGATGTACTACTATGAGACTAGAGGCTGGGATGAAAATGGTATTCCTAAGAAAGATACACTGAAATCCTACGGATTAGATTACGTTATACCAGAGTTAGAAAAAATTGGAGTTAAGTTAAAGTAATTAGCTCCAACTTTTTCCTATTATTTTCTCGAATTCTTTAAGGAATCTTGTCCAGTATTCTTTTGCTGCTTCGACTTTGCTTTGCTTAACCTTCTCTAGCCACTTGGCCGCAGTCTCGTTTCCTTTCTTTGCTTCATCTTCAATATATGTTGCAAATATGTCTACTGTGCGCTCACTCTCCCAGAATACTGGCTTACATCCTGCTTTAATGTCATACTCTATGACTTTTTCTACAAGCTTCTTGCTGTGCTCGTAGAAGTTTATGTTTGCTCCTAGTACTGTGTTGAATAGTTTTTCAGATAATTTCTCCCACCAGCCTCTGTGGAATCTACAGAAACCAAAGTTCTCCGAGTATAGCTCTTTGAATAATCTATCTGCGCACGCCTTAGCGAATTCTTCGGGCTCCATAAATGGTGCGTGGTACTTTGTCATGAATGTTCCTTGGAAGGGTAGTGGAACGATGAAGGCCGGGTCCCAGTACTGACAAGGAGTTATTGCTCCGTCTTCTCCGAATGGCACGTAGACTGCTATGTCTTTGAACTCTTTGCCCTTTTCTTTGACTCTGGTAGAGAATATTTCTGAGAGTTTCCTTGAGGCTCTTCTAATGCCCTCTCCTATAGCTTTTAGAACTTCGTTTTCCGCGAAAGCTATTTTCTCTGCTAGCTGAGCTACGATCTCGGCGTTGTGTTTTGAATATTCTAGCTTAAAGCTTGCGACATCAAAGTACGGTTTGCCTGATACTCCTAAGTCGTCTGGTGTTAGCAGTCCTATGTGCAGTGCCTCTAGTACCCACGCAGCAGTATTTCCGAACTCTATTGCATCAAATCCCATTGTGTCTACTGCGTGTACTGCTGTATGTGCTGTGTCGAAGTCAAAGATTCCGCACAGAGGACCGTTGGCGCTGTAGGGCTCGTAGTCTACTTTATAGGGTCCTTCTACTTTCTTACATACTGCTACACAGGGTTCTCCGCAGGTCTTGAAGCTCTTCTTTTCTATTATTCTTTCATTGAACTGTTTAAGGTAATGGTTTACAATATACTCGCTGTATATTTTGGTTCTAGTCTCTATATCTAGGTACATCTGAGTCCAGTTAAATAGTAGTGTTCTATCCTTTAGTGTGGAGTAGTTTCCTCCAAATGTTCCGCCCGACTTTATCTTCTCATTGTAGCGGTACTTGACTGTAGCTGAGGTCACTGCCTCCATGTATTTCTTACCTAGGTTTGCTGTGAAGACCTCGTCTAATTTGCTTACATTTTTGAGCATGTCTACTTTTCTCCAGTCGTAGTCTCCTCCAAAGGCTATTGCTACTACTCGGTGTGCCTTATATAAGACAGAGCCTCCACCACCTCTAGCCATCCAGTCCTCTGCGCCCTCCTCTACTTTATCTCCACGTAAGACAGCTGAAAACACTGCTCCGTTGTTAGTATTAACTGCTGCTGGTCCTATTACAGCTATTCTGAATGTCATATATTTACCGTCTTTAATATAAAAGTCTTTTACTTTATCTAGAACATACTCGTGGAGAGCATAAACTCCTTTTTTGTCTTTGTAGCCTTTGAATATTTTGATAAGCTTCTCTTCGCTTATCGTCTCCCATTTAGCTTCAATTCCGTGCTCTGTTCCCTTGAGAGCAACTATTAATGGCTCACTGCTTTTTCCTTCGACTACTGAGAAGTCTACTCCTAGGTACTTGAAGGCATATGCAGCTCCTCCCATTGTTGACACGAAGAATCCGCCAGTGAGCGGTGATCTAAAGCATCCGATTAGCCTGTGCGATCCTGGTAGTACTCCACCTGCTAATTTTCCCATGCCTAAGCATATTACGTTGTGTTCATCGTAAACGTCGTACTTGTAGCTCTTATATAATTCTAGGTGACAGTGGATTCCCCAGTCGACGGGGCCTATGATGTCTTCTTCATCCACCTCCTTTACTTTAACTGTTCGGCTGGCTACGTTTAGAAAAGCTACTTTATTCTTCATACAGCACTACTTACAGCGAGTAAGTTATAAGAGTTACTAAGCAATATGTAAAGAAAATAAATTAAAGTATCTAGATTACTCCCGCTTTTTTAGCCCAGGATACGTAGCCTTTGCGGGCGAGCGTGAATAAGTTTGCTCTTGGCTTAAAGCTTAGCTCTTTTTGCTTATACATTGTCTTGAAGGTCTTCATGTATTCTTCTTTGTTCTTCGCTGAAGTTAGTGCTTCAACAGCCTTCTCTGAGACATATAGGTCTATGTCTGCTTTAGGATGTTCTCCGAACTTTACTTTTATTGTGTCTTTCAGCCTTTCCACGTGGAACACTTTTCCTGAGACATGGTAATTTAACACCGAGCCCTTCTTTAGCTCACTAAATATCTCAGGGTGTGCTACTAGATACTCTGCTAGCTTCTTGCTAACGTCTACCACTACTTCAGCAGGTTTCTCTATTTTAATTAAGTCTTTTACAAATACTATAAGGTCTACCATTTTATAGGGTTTCTCTTCAAGTTTTATTCCGTAACTTAGGTTTCTGTAGCAGAAGGGACAGCATGATAAGAGTACATCTGGCTTCACTTCATCAAAGTCTTTAAGCCTGTATTTCGCTACCTCTAGCGAGAGATCTGGATGGGACGATATTATAGACCCGCCGCAGCATATAGTGTATTCTCTAGTGCGTAGGGGCTCTACAAATTCTACTCCGGGTATTGCTTTTATCACATTTCTTGGCGCCTCGTATACTTGGCTGTGTCTTCCAAGGTGACAGGGATCATGGTATGTTACTCTGAGTTTCTCTTTCGGGCTTGTAAATGAAATTCTATTTTCCTTCAGTGCTGAGTCGAGGAGTTCTGCAGAATGTATTATCTTGAAGTCTAGTTTGAAGTACTTCGGGTAATATTCTTTGAATACTCTGTAGCAGCCTGCACACGATGTTATGACATATTCTGCTCCGGTTTTCTTTACTTGCTCGAGGTTATGAGATATAAAGTCTTTGATTTCCTTTTCTCCTCCAAAAATCATTGCCGCGAACCCGCAACACCACTCGTCTTCTAGTAGAGTAAAGTCTACTCCTAGCTTAGATAACACTTCTACAGTTGCTTGCGCGATTTCTGTTGTCACATGAGTGGCCGTGCACCCTACAAAGTACGCATATTTAGCACGTTCTCCTATTTTCACTGAAATGTTCTCAGGTAGATCTTCTAGCCACTCGAGTCTGTCTTCGTGAAGCTGTTTATATGGGTTATAGTTTTGTTTGAGAGACTTGAGAACTACTCTGTGAGAATCCATTATTAAGCCGTTCTCATAAAGGTCTTTTCTCAGGGCCTCCATTATTGATACAAAGTCTACTCCTTTACCCATTTTCGCTATACAGACTTCACGGCATAAACCGCATTCGAGACAGGTGTACATGTACTCTGCAAATTTCTCGTCGGGCTGTAGTCTTCCCTCGATTACTGCCTGAATATTTAATATTCTTCCTCTTGCAGTATAGGCATCAAAGCCTAGTAGCTCGCGTATTGGGCATACTTTATATATGTTCTTGCCTGTTGAAGCTATTTTAATTGATTCTCTGCACTCTTGGCAGCGGGCACAGCTATATATTTCTTCTAAAACTTCTCTAATGTGTTTAAGTTTCATATATATCACCAAGGATCATAAATGCTCCAGGATTCATTATCATGTTCGGATCTAGAGACTTCTTTATCTTGACTAAGGTGTTCCACCACTCTTTTCTGAGCAGTTCTACTACTATTGGGTACAATCCTACTCCTGTCCAGTAGAAGCATCCTCCATACTTTATTACTTCTCTTTTTCTCTCTTCCCAGTACTTCAGTACTACTTCTTTCTGCTTTTTATCTAAAGGATTAAAGTAGGGATGTGCTGTGAATACGCATACAGTTCTTCCCGCACACATAGCCGTTATTATGTACTTTATTCCTAGTTCGTCGAATTTGTACTTCTTGAAGAGTTCAAGGGATTTCTTCGTTGCCTCTACTAGTCTGCTTGTCTCAAGTAAATGACACGAGCCAGCCCACTCTGAGCCCCATTCGAAGAGCGGCGTTATCATCTCATATTTCGATGTCCAGAAAATCTCTGGAAACATTATGCCTAAATCTACTCCTCCGTATTTTTTAGCAATAGAGTCCAAGTACTCTTTGATAGCTTCACCTATTTTCCTAGTTTCCGCCTCGATGACGTATACGAAAAGAGCCTCTATTCCAGCGAAGGCGACAGCTGCGTCTGGTAATATATACTCTATGCTTTTTCTGTTACAGAGTATTACCATGTCTTCTGCAAGTCCTGTTCTCTGAATACTGTAGAAAGCCTTTGCGCAGGACTCTAGGTCTTTGTATCCAAAACACCCATAGAGCACAGCTTCAGGTTTTGGGTAGATTCTCAGAGCTACTTTAGTTTTTACTCCGAGCATACCGTGGTCTCCCAGAAATATTCCTGTTAGGTCAGGACCAAAGCAGTATCTTGCAAAACGCTTAGCATAAGGATTTACAGCAGTTCCTGTCTCGAGGATTTCTCCCGTTGGAAGCACGACCTCTAAGGAGACTACACTATCTGGCGCTTGACCCCACTTGGCTCCTCCAAGCCCTGTTGAATTACATGAAATAGATCCTCCAACTGTAGCCGCGTGACCACTGTAGGGTCCTCTATATCCTAACTTAAATCCCTTTTTCTCTACTTCGTATAGAAGAGCCGCCCACGTTATTCCGGTTTCTGTCTCAACTATCAGTCTCTCTTCGTCTATGTCCAGTACTTTATTCAGTCTGGTCATGTCGATCACTATGCCTCCTTTAGTCGGGAGACAGGCGCCGCACATCGAGGCTCTGCCACCAGTAGCCATTACCGGAGTTCTGGTCTCATTGGCTAGCTTCACTATATCTACTACTTCCTCTACTGAGCCTGGCCGCACTACTATATCTGGCTTATGCGGAGGTAAAGGAGAAGCATCACGAGAATACGCGATTAAAACATATTCTTCATCGCTGGCATACTGGTCTCCTACAATCTCTTTGAGCTTGCTGAGGAGAGGATAGTTAGACATGATGATCTGAAGTTAACTGTATGGTCGGCGTATAAATTATTTTCCACGTAAAAAGTAATGTTTAATAAGCTAGTCTACTATTGAACATTGTTGCTAGATGATGAAGAATATTGAATGAACTGGTGATTGTCCGGATGCTCGCTGATTTTGATAGAAATTCATAAAAACTTAGATAACGTTTAATACTCAATGATATGGGCTGGAGTAGACGGCGGCGCCACAAAGACATTAGCACTAGTCTTGTCGGATAAAGGTGAAGTAGGTGTCGGAATAAGTGGTCCGTCTAATTACCATGACGTAGGACTTGAGAAAGCGGTCGCAAATATCAGGGAAGCTATTGAGGGATCTTTAAAGGACATAGGGGAGCTCCCTGTTTTCGCCGCATGCTACGGACTAGCCGGATTAGATTCTCCCAGCGACTTTAAAATCGTAGAGAAGGCGATAGTTGAGGCAAATATAGCTGAGAAAAATTTTGTAGTGCATGACTCTGTCATAGCTATCTATGGGGCTACAGGAGGTGAAGCAGGAATAATAGTTATAGCTGGGACAGGCTCTGTTGCTGCCGGAATAGACGACAAAGGCAATTACGTTAGAGTAGGGGGATGGGGTCCCTTGCTGGGAGACGAGGGTAGTGCTTATATGATTGGAAGAGAAGCCTTAGCTCGCGCTCTAAAGGCATACGATGGTAGAGGAGAAAAAACTTCTCTACTTAATAGAATTAAGGAGAAGTTTGGCTTAAGTCAAGTAGAAGAGATAATTGACGTCTTCTATAGGAAGGGTGTGAGTGTGACTGAAGTAGCTTCCCTAGCCAAAATAGTTAGCGAGGAAGCGCTCAAAGGAGATAGTGTCGCTATTGATATTTTAAGGAAAGCTGCAGAGGAGATAGGAATTCACATAGAGGCCGTATATCGTCGTTTAAATATGTCTGGCCGGGTGGATGTTGCTTTAATAGGAGGAGTCTTCAGAGCGGGAGAACTTGTGTTAGGACCTCTGAGAAGCTATTTATCTAGAAAAGGTATTGAAGTTAACTTGACTAAGCCTAGGTATCCTCCAGCCGTCGGAGCTTTAATAATTGCTTTAAAGAAGACTAAACCTGAGCTCCTCTCCGTAGAGATTCTCGAGAAAGTAAGAACTATTGCAGAGAGATACTATGGTTAAGTGCTCTGAATGCATGTTTTTTGAAGAAATATATGAGGGGACGGGAAACTGCTTAAAGAAGAAAGTATATATTCTGCAGCCTGATCGTGAAAGAGACTGTGAGTTCTTCGTTCCTAGGGATGTTACTGGAGAAGATTTCTATGATAGAGTAATTCCGCTGATACTAAAGGAGAAGAGAAGAGGCGCGAAGAGAAGTCTATTTGATAGATTCAAAAAGTTTTTAAGTAAGTATGGTAAAGAGAGGGGGAAGTAGGTCGAGTGATATTCATGTTTGCGGCTAGTTATGACGAAATCGTCATAAGTTCCAGGAAAGGTATCACGATCTTTAACTTTCCGCTAAGATTTTATAAGAAATACTTAGCTGATAAGCTCAAGTTCGTGAATGTTTTATCAATAAAGAGAAGATACGATTACTATGCTGGCCCCAGAGTGCTAGTCAAGGTAAAAGACCAAGACGCCGCAGAAATACGGGCGTATTTGCTTGTGGTTTTAAGCGAAGACTATGACTGGAATCTATTAGAGTACTACGAGGAGAGTCTCTAGCAGTGATGAAATATTCTTTTTGTGTGACTACTAATAGAGGTCTAGAGGATATAGTAGCGAGAGAAATTTCTGTACTAGTGCCAGATGCCGAAAAACTGGAAATAGGCAAGTCTAGAGTATATTTCGAGGCAAATAAGGAAGCTGTTTACCTGCTCAATTTGTGGTCTAGAACTATACATAGGCTTCTAATGGTCCTAGGCAGAGAGAGATGCAAGTCTTTAGAGGATATATACTGTTTCGTATCTTCTCTTGACTTCACAGGTATTATTGATAGAAAACAGACGTTCGCTGTAAGAGCTGAGAGAAGCGGGAAACATAAGTTTTCGAGCCCTGAGATAGCTGCTACAGTGGGTCAAGCAATTATAGATAGTTATCTAAGAGATACTGGAGCAAGCCTGCGTGTTAACTTGAAGTTCCCGGACGTGGAGTTCATGTGTTACCTCGTAAACGATGATTTTATGATTACTGTTAACACTACTGGAGAGTCGCTACATAAGCGGAACTACCGAGTATATAATCATCCAGCAGCTCTTAAAGCCACGATCGCCTCTTCACTTATCATGCTGTCAGAGTGGAAAACAGAGGAGCCATTTCTTGACCCCATGTGCGGAGGAGGAACGATAGCTATAGAAGCAGCACTTATCGCTCGAAATATCGCTCCAGGACTCTTTAGAAAAGCTTCCTTTTTCTTTGAAAGACTTCTTCCTTTTGATAGAGATGAATATCTCAAGGTTAGAGACGAGGCTGAAAGAAGAGCCAATCATGGAGTATACTCTATCACAGCTATCGATATATCGCCAAGGCATCTTAAAGGAGCGCACTTAAATGCATTAAGTGCAGGTGTACACGATACTATTAGATTTATTAAAGGTGATGCACGGTTTCTAGAAAAGTACATGGATATTCAGCCGCGGGTCGTAGTAGTTAATCCCCCTTACGGCATTAAGCTTACGAGAATGAAGCATGTCCCCATCCTTTATAGGGATTTCTTGAAATCCTTGAAAAAAGTTACTGAAAGAGCATGTTTAGTCGTGATTACAGCGGCTACTAGGGTATTTAGAGAAGCCTGTAAGGAGGCTGAAATCTCTATTGTTGAGAGAAGACTCATCTTACATGGAGCTCTGCAGACAACTGTATTTAAGTGTGTAATCGGGTAGCACCCGCTTTCATCCTAGCCTCAAGAGGGGGTGTCGGCGGATGTCGCGGGCTCAGTCTTAGAGTCTGCTTCACAAATATATTTTTATCACGCTGCTCGATAGCCAAAATATGATAGATATCTCGATAGCCGCTGATGTTAAAAGAGATTATGAAGGTATAGCTCTAGGTATAGGGATAGTCTCAGGTGTTACTGTTAGAAAGAGTGGAGATAAAGAAAGAAGGCTTCTAGAGAATATTACTTCGATTATCAGGTCTAGGTATTCGCTCGAGATTCTTAAAATAGATCCTGTTGTCCGTGCTTACCGAGACTTTTATTGGCGATTAGGCATAGATCCTACTAAGACTAGACCTGCTAGTGAGGCTCTTGTGAGACGGGCTCTGAGAGGGAAAATTCCTCTAATAAATAATGTTGTGGATGCTGGGAATGCTGCTTCTATGGAGACCTTAGTGCCGATAGGGCTTTATGACGTAGATAGGATAAAAGGAAATGTACTGCTTCGCTACGCAAAGGAGGGAGAATTCTTTCTTCCTATTGGTGGAAAGCCCGAGAAACTTACTAGGAAGAGTATTGTACTAGCCGACGAGGAGAAAGTACTTCACGTCTTTCCGCATAGAGACTCTCAGTTTACTATGATAAGAGCCAGCACAAAAACTGTGCTGATAATATCGTGCGGTGTTCCTGGAGTACCTTTAGATTTAGTACAATCTGCTCTCAAAAAGACCATAAGGTATATTTTGCTACTAGCTGGGGGCAAGGTTTCCTTTGAGACCATTAGGCAGTAAACTGATGAAATTTTCAAAGTTCTCAAATTTCGACAAATAGTTTTCTATAATTTCCCTCTTCTTCTCTTTAGTTACATAGACTACTACCAGTCCTTCGCGGGGTTGTCCGTAGACAACCGCTGCCCCTAAAGGAGCCTCAACAATAGCGGGAAGTGTTAGCAGGTCTTCTTCTCCTTCAACTAATATTACATACTTTTCACAACTCTTCACCTCTCTTAGAGCCTTTCTTACTGCTAAGTAAGCGTCAATAGTAATAGTGCTTCTCGGGTTACGTACTTTCAGAATTTTATAAGACGATAGAAGTAGCTCTGCTCTAGTATCTTTTTCCCTCAGAGTTCTTCTGTCTATTATACATACTTTGGGTTCTAGGCCAGCAGTTATGATATTATATGTGACAAAGTCTCCTACGGTGATTAATAGCCAAACACACCACTTCGAAAGTTTCTGCTTCAGACATACTATTGTTTCAGAGGGGTGACCTCTAATTAAGAGACCTAGCGGCTTTCTTAGCGCAACTCTGAGCTCTTCTGTTAGCTTTAGCGACATTACTTTTTCAATTAGTGTTAGGGAGAGACTCTCTAAAATACTTTCGGAAAAATATTACATCTAAAATCATTGAGAGAAATTTGACCAGAGCATGAATAGCTAAAGATAAATATTATTTCACTTAGGAGTATCGAGGTAGTAGTGAAAATTTATCCAGCTGAGAAGGAAGCAGGTCCTGTAGAGTATAAGCTTAAGATAAGAAGGTCAGCTGAAAAAATTGAGAAGCTCGCTACTCAGCTCAAATATAGATTAGGGGAGGGAGGAGGGGAGGCATTTCTAGTTATCGGAGTAACTGACGAAGGAGAACCTCTCGGCTTAAGCGAGAAGGAGCTTGAGGAATCACTGAGAGTACTTGATGAAGCTTCTAAGAAAATTAATGCCGTCTGGAAAATAGTTCAAGTAGCTCAGGGTAAGCGAGGAAAGGTTGTTGAAGTATTCCTACGTAGAAGTAGACTTGACACGCCTCCTATCTTTCTAAACATTCCTGTTCTAGGAAATGTAGACAGCGGAAAGTCTACACTAATAAGTGTCTTATGCACAGGAGAGCTTGATGATGGAAATGGTCTGGCTATGTCTAAGATAGCTAGGTATCTTCATGAGATAGAAAGCGGTAGAACTTCTTCAATTACGCCAAACTACTTAGGATTTGATGTCGACGGAAATGTAGTCAATCATAGGTTATTAGATCCCCTGGAAGAATCTGAAATATTTTTAAAAAGTTCTAAAATATTGATATTAATAGATCTAGGTGGTCATGAAAGATACTTAAGAACTACGTTAAAGGGCGTCATGGGTCGTGCACCTGATTACGCTATGTTAGTTGTAGCTGCAAACGCGGGTCTTATAGGAACAGGGAAAGAACATCTAGGATTATTAGTAGCTTTAAAGATACCTTTCTTTGTTGTCGTGACGAAAAAGGACTTAGTTCCTCATGAAATTTTAGGGAGAACACTTACTGGTCTTTACGCACTACTCAAGATGCCCGGTGTTAGGAAGATACCTTTACTTATAGAAAATGAGGACGATATAGTTTTAGCGGCAAGACTTGTTCCAAAAGCGCGAGTGGTTCCGATATTTATAGTGTCTAATGTTACTGGTGAAGGATTAGATCGTTTGAACAAGTTTTTGAATCTACTTCCTCCGCGAATGAGATGGAAGGAGAAAAGAAAAAGAGAATTTTTAATGTATGTCGAGCATGTATTTAACGTCAGAGGAGTAGGATTGGTGGTAAGCGGGCTTGTTCTGGAGGGAGAAGTCAGAGTAAATGAGAGGGTATTAATAGGTCCTGATAGCAGAGGACTGTTTAAGTCTGTTCGAGTGAAGTCTATTCATGTGAATAGAGTAAGTGTTGATAGTGCTCAAGCGGGTCAGGAGGCATGTTTAGCTATTCAGGGAATAGGTTTTGACGAAGTAGTAAAGGGTATGTGTCTTACCTCAAAGCGTCTTCAACCTAAATCCATAAGGTCTTTTGAGGCTGAAATTAAGATTCTTCACCATCCCACTATGATCAAGAGAGGTTATCAAGCAGTATGTCACATACACACGATACGTCATGCAATTGTTTTTGAAAAAATGTCCAAAGAACCTCTTAGGACAGGAGATAGTGCTATCGTTCATTTAAGGTTTCTCTACCGACCATGGTATATCAGGAAAGGAGATGTCTTTATTTTTAGAGAAGGGAGAACCCGAGGATTAGGTGTAGTGACTCGAGTTAGCTAAACTTTTTCAGCATTGCTACCTATATATCGTGAGAACATGAGTAAAAAGAGAATCGTTACCTTACTTGATGAAACTCAGGCTAAGCCCGGTTATCGATTTGTAATCTATAGTATCCCGGATAAATGTAAGAAGTGTAAGCTGTATAAAGCCTGTCTCTCTAAGCTCAGGCCTGGAAGAACTTATAGAGTAGTTTCTGTCAGGAAAAAGAAGCATATTTGTCCTCTTACAAATAGGGAAGTAGTTGTAGTAAAGGTGGTCGAAGAACCCATGTATATAGCTTTACCTTCATCTAAGGCTATAGAAGGAGTTACTATGACTTATAGAGAAGACTTAGCCTCATGTCCTAGTAAGGTTTATTGTAGGTATCGTAAGTACTGCGACCCCTCGCCGGGCATAGTAAAGGGAACTAAGGTAAAGATTAATAAGCTAATATCTAAGATAAAGTGCATGAGAGGTCTTGATTTAGTCTTAGTTGAGGTAGATGTATTGAAGTGATGAAAAGCGGGCTAGAGATAGATGATCGAAACGGTTTGCTCTGATTATAACTCTATTTTTACTCTGAGTTTAACCGCATGTCTTCTGCTAAGGTACACTAAGGTCTCTAGTATTTCTTCTTGGGATAGTCCTGTGCTTCGAGATATTTCATCTATGAGAGCATGTAGTGGAACTGTTTTTGAGCCTTTAGAGATTAGTGAGAGAACCGCCATTATTCTCGCATATTTTTTAGAGGAGGATTCTTCCATTATTTTCTCAAAGTACTCTATTATTTCCTTTATTTGATTCTCTAAATCAGATACTTCAGCGAGATATACTCCGTTAGCTAGCTCAGCAGAAGCCTTTATTATATTACTTCTTATTACTCTTATCCTCTCAAATCTTACTCTAGCTTCTTCGGCTTTCTCAAGTGATATAAGTGGCTTGATTTGATAGTAGAGCTTAGCGGCTGCTTCGCAAAGTTCTAGGACTGTAGTTAGCCTCTTCTTGTAGTTCTGGTCAAACCTATATAGAAGGCACTTTATTTCTCTATAACTCTTTTTAAGTTCATCTGCTAAAGCATAGGGATCCGGGATATCAGGATTTTGTAGTATGCGCTGACTTTTCCTCTCTAACCGCATTAGATTAGAGTATATATTTTCATCTAGTTTTCTTACTACCTCCTTGTTTTTATCAATTTTGCTTAATATTCTTTTTAACTCTTTTTCAGCCTCTAGACATTCCTCAAGTCCTTTAGCGTATCTAGTTAGTAGTTCTAAGTAGCTCCTTAACTTTGTCCCGTACTCTTCTAGGTTTTTCTCCAAATTCCGAGAAATCCCATAGACTGGTGGAGGCTGTGGGGGAGTGTTCGACTTGATAAAGTTTTCGAAAAGTGGTTTTACTACAGAATCTTTATTGCTCGAGTATCTCTCGTTAAGCAGATTGATTATGCTCTCTACTTGTTTCCTAAGCTCTGATACTTCATTTACTTTTCTGGACAGTTCGTTTAAAAGCTGATCTAGGGTTTTCTCCTTAGTTACTACTCTAAGTTTCACACTGTCTACTTTGAGTAGAGAGCTATTTTAAGTAACGCTTACTATACTGTCGTGATTTCAGGATATATTGTGGTGAATCTGTTTCCTCCCACATGGTATATTAGTTTAACTTTGCTGAGATTCCATGCTTTTTCGAAAAGATCTTCGTTGACATAAGCTTCCACTACTTCTCCTACGAAAAGCACGTGGTCTCCTGTCTTAAGCTCTGCTCTAACTACACATTCAAGATTCGCTACACAGTCTTCGATTAGTGGCGCTTTAATTTTTCTGGATTTCATTAACTTGAAGCCATATTTAGCTATTTTATCGACTTCCTCTCCACTTTCTCTTCCACATGCAAATACTTTTTCTAAAAGACTCCAGTCAGGTATGTTTACTCCAAAATCTCCAGTTTCTTTTACAAGCTTATAGGTATATCTCTCAGGAGCTATACTGACTGCGATCATAGGGGGCGAAAAGCTTGTAGGCATACACCAGGCGAAAGTAGCTATATTAACTTTACCGTCTTTGCTCGCAGAGGTTACAAGTACTGTCAATTTTGGATGAAGCAATCTATATGCAAATGCTTTGCTAACGGTTTTCTTCATCGATATATCTATCAGCGCACGAAATATTAATCTGGTGATATTCACTATCTACGAAATATTTAATTCGAATGCTGCTCTCGCTCTAAACATGAGACTAGAGGAGGCTAAGTTAAGGGCTGCTGAAAAAGCACTAAAGATGGTTAAGGATGGTATGGTTTTAGGCCTTGGCTCCGGCTCTACTGTGGCTAAATTTATTAAGCTTCTTGGAGAAAAGATTGGCTACGAGTTTACCGAGATTTATGGTGTTCCCTCGTCCTATGATACTGAAATTTTAGCTAGAGAAGTAGGCATAAAAATAGTTTCCTTAAACGATTACTTCCCAGATCTAGCAGTTGATGGAGCTGATGAAGTTGATAGAGATTTTAACTTAATAAAGGGGGGAGGAGGTTGCCATACCCGAGAGAAAATCGTCGATTACTCTTCAGGAGAATTCGTAGTTATAGTAGATTACACTAAGCTAGTTACCCGCCTCGGTTTAAGAAAACCTATACCCATTGAAGTGCTTCCTTTCGCGCTAAGATTAGTAATTCGTACTCTTTCAAGGCTTGGCAGAGCGGAGATTAGACGCTGTAAGGGAGGAAAACTTGGTCCAGTCGTGACTGACAATGGAAACTTTATAGTTGATCTGAACTATGGTAGACCAATAGAGGATATTGAAGCACTTGATAGAGAGCTGAAATCTATACCTGGAGTTATTGAGACAGGACTTTTTTATGGCAGTAAAGTGTCTAAGGTTGTGGTCGGATATCCTGATAGAGCCGAAATATTATTTAAGTAGCTTGATGAAACCAGGGTGTTCTCTGGAGCCAACAGCTACTTGATATGTCTTTTCTCCTGAGGACTTGACTTCAACAAGTACTCCGTTTATCACTACTTTCTCTTCCTCTGAGAATATTCCTGAATAAACTCCATTAAAGCATACTAGTTCTTTAAGAGATTCCCTAAATATATGAGAAACATTTAGTGGTTTTATCTTATAGGTATATGGGAAAAAGAGAGATTCCACAGGATCCAGTATTACAGCTTTAAGTTCTATTCTGCCAATAACCCTATATACTTTTTCTCCATACTTTTCTCTAACTTCTTCAGGTTTTCTCACGAAAGATACTGAGAAATTCTTGTTAAGAAATACACCTTTATCAACTTTTCTTCTGTATATCTCCTTTGCGGTCTCTGGAGGCACATTGTATACTTTTATGATCTTGTTTACCCACTCTTTATCGCATTTTGAGATATCCATATTTTTCAGGACATCTAGTACTTTCCAGGATTCACGCAGCCCGTAAATTACTAGATTTATATCTGAGAACCTTTCGTTATGTATCTTTAAGAGAATAGATCCTGTTACCCCTAGGCTTTTTAGCGGGATATTGCTACGAGAAGACAGTTCTTTTGCGAGTTCTACCGCTATGCTTTCTAAGTTGCTCAAATTTTTCTCCTTAAGTAATTCACCTAAGCGTTTTTCTGGCATATAGTGCTCATCTATGCATATTATGGGTATTCCTACTACTTTGCAGCCTAATACTTTATCGTAATAAACATATTCTCTGAAAAGTTCTTCAGCCATTTCTATACTTTTAGAGATCTCTTGAATAGAGTAAGTTTTGATCAACCTTATGTACACCTTGCCCTCTCTCTTCCATACGCTTTTACCCTTTTCCGCGACTAGATACTTGGGAAATGATATTACTTTAGCTAGAGGATGCAGATAACCTACTACGCACGCAATTAGTCTTCCTGCTTGGATGTAATCTTTGTCTAGGTAAGGTCTAGTTGACTGAACTTCATGTAAGTAATGTTTTTTCTTCACACTCATTCTGAAGCCTATTCACTTTTCCTCAAAAAGTTTATATAGATTTTATGAGATAGCCAGTAAAAGGGCGGGATCATGGACTTGTATAGCAATCTACTACTTGGCTTCATTGTGACGCTGGCTATAGGTCTTCCCTCTTATAAAAAGAAATTCGTTAGCTTCTCAGGACTCTTCGCAGGTCTGGTCGTCGGCATGCTAACTTTTGTTGGAGGCCCCGCTTGCTTTTTAGTAATAATGGTGTTTTTCCTTAGTTCAAGTATATTAACTAAGCTAGGTTACCACTCCAAGGAGGTTAAGGGAGCAGCTGAAAAGAAAAGCGGTAGAACAGCTCTCCAAGTAATATGTGCCGGCGGAGTAGCTGGTGTTGCCGCTTTCCTTAAAGGACTTTATGAAGCGAGAGCCCTTATTTGGCCTGACCCAAATCAGCTGTCACATGTTCTCACAGTAGCTTTTCTCGGAGCTGTGAGCTCAGCTAACGCTGATACCTGGGCTGTTGAATTAGGTCTTCTTTCAGAAGAAGAACCTAAGCTGATAACTAACTTGAAGAAAAAGGTTCCGCCCGGTACTTCAGGAGGAGTCACGAAACTAGGAACTTTAGGATCTTTCCTAGGAGCTCTCTTAATAGCAGCTGTCTCAGCCGCGCTTTACCAACATGTTTCTCCTCCCTTTGAACAAATGGATCCGCTAGCTATACTTATTATAACTTTCATATCAGGTTTTATTGCCGAGAAAATAGATAGTTTCCTTGGAGCTACCGTGCAGGTAAAGTATTGGTGTCCCAAGTGTAAGAAAGAGACTGATAAAAAAGTACATAAGTGTGGTAGCTCAACAGAGTACCTACGAGGAATAAAGATAATCAGCAATGAGGCAGTCAACTTGATCTCCACTTTAGCAGGAGCTCTTCTGGCGTCCTGCCTCTACATAGCGCTATATGATTAACATGCCTCGACCTAAAGACTTGAGATTTTATCAAGAGCGCTTAGACTTGTTTTATAGACTTAAGTTCTCTGAGTGTACTGTCAGATGGCATGCATACGAGTATTTAATATTGTGCAGAGACTTTATTTGCGTCATACTCTTAGAACCTTGGAAAAGCAAAGCATCCTTATATTTTCGCGGAAACACTAGTAAAGTAGAGAAACTAGCCAGTATTTTGGAAGAGTATTCTCTTAAAGATATAGAGATTGTAAAGCTAGCCTGAAGTTATTCAAGCTCGTAGAGATAGATTTATTAGAAAGAAAAGAAAAATATTACCTGGAGCCCGCCGGGGAAAGTGGGGCATTGTTCGGCATCTCAAGTTAAGTGCCTCAGTGAATCATTTTTAAGGAAAACAGCGATGATGATTCAAGTGATGTCTTTGATTCAAGAAAACATTATTAAGTTTATTAAGCCCCCAATGGCGGGCTCAGAATTCGTACTTTTCTCCAGGCTTCAGTATTACGACTTTTGTGCCTATACCTTTATCTTCAACAGCTTTCTGGAAATCTTTGGGATCCTTGTCTATAGGTGGGAATGTTCCATAGTGCATTGGTATCGCTACCTTAGGCTTAATTAGCGTAATGAACTCTGCTGCTTGAAGAGGATCCATTGTATATAGCCCGCCGATAGGCACTAAAGCTATATCTACTGGGTAGAGATCTGCATATAGTTTAATGTCGTAGAATAGCCCTGTGTCTCCTGCGTGATATATAGTTGCTTCTTTTCCTCTAATTACGTATCCTACTTCTCTACCTCTTTCTGCTGAGTGAAAAGCTGGTACGAGTATTACTTCTATGTCTTTAATTTTAATACTCCCGCCGATATTCATTCCATAGGCTTTCCGGACTCCCTGATTGTTCATATAGTTGGCTAGCTCATATATACCCGCAAAGGCCGCACCAGTCTTCCTGGCTATTTTTACAGCATCTCCTAGGTGATCCCCGTGGTCATGCGTTACTAAGATTAAATCTGCACGCTTAATCTCTTCTATTTTACACGCTGCCTTGGGATTTCCAGTTATCCAGGGGTCGATTAATATTGTTCTGCCATCTAGAAAAATCTCAAAAGCTGCGTGTCCGAGCCACTTAACATAGCCCATTTTTATCCCTTTATTACTTGTTTACCTCCAGTCTTAAAGCTTTCTTCGCACAGACATTAACACAGCTCATGCATTTGATACATCTCTTCGTGGTTAGCTTGTCGTAAGATGTTATATCAATGTTCATCGGACATTCTATTTCACATAGCCTACAGTTAACACATATCTCTGAATTGCGTTTAATTGTAAGTACTGAGACTTTATTAAAATAGCCCATGAGAACTCCTAATGGGCATATCCATCGACAAAAGGGTCTTGGAGTTATAAGTGATAAGAACAGTATTATAGCCACTATTGCTATTCTTAAAATAGCCCACGGAGTAAGCGTCACTACTCCTGTGTATACAGCTTCGAGAATACGCGACGGCAGTATTATTAGGAGAGTGGCTGAGGGGCAGAAGGAACAGAAGGGGCCTTCATAGAATGTCTCGTCTATTATGTTTCCATAAGTAGGTAGCTTAAGAAAAATCATTCCCGCAGTACTAAGACCATATAGTACTGTTGTAAGCAGCACTACTAGGAGTACTGCATCTTGTAAGAAAGATACTTCAATAGGTATTTTATTTTTCTTTCCCGCAATTCTCCATAAAAATTCTTGAATTAGTCCGAAGGGACATATCCATCCGCAAAAAGCTCTTCCGAGAATGGCTCCTATCACTAGGAGAGAGCCTATAACTAAGAGCGGTACTTGTCCTCGGGCTAGCATTCTCTGAAGCGCTCCCATCGCGCAGACTACTGTACTGCTCGGCTTATTGACTACTATCATGACACCCATCGAGAAACAATTCAAGACTGGCAGTGAGATACCTGTGACACCTGCTCGAATCCAGGGCTCGAAGAATCTTAAGTTCATTAAAATAAAGGAAATTATAGCTAATATTACTCTCAAGTGCATTATTTTTCCGCGTGCTTTCATATAAGCCCCTGAGACTTAAGGAGTTAAGCCTTTAAGACAGCTCGAGCACGGAATTTTTATTAGGCTCTGGAGGTAACTCCAGTCGCCGTTTATCATCCCCTGGTATATAAGAACACTTCCTATAAGTAAAAATAGTATAGCGAAGAAAAACCGCTTTCCAGGTTTTCGTTTTTCTTTCGCTTTTCTTTCAGCTCTCGAGGCGAATCTGTAGCCGCAGCGAGTGCATACTTTGCTGTTGGGTAGATTTAGGGCACCACACTGAGAACACTTTATAGCGCCTTTACTGATAGCTTTTTCTTCTAATTCCTCAAGTTTCCTTCTTTGCTCCTCTATTATCTCTTCTAGTTCTCTTCTCTGACTTTCATACGCTTCATCACCTATTATATCTCTTAACTCTTCCAAAGTAATTAAATTATTTTTATTTTTTTCTAGATTTTCTAATATACTATTGTATTCTTTTATTAAGTCTTCTACAGCTGGCTCAGGTTTTGACGCAACCTGTACTATTTCTACCGGAGGCTTTTCTGCAGGCAATTCTTCAGTTTTCTCGCCAATTAGTTCTTCTAGTGAAACTTCCTCTTTCTCTACTTCTACTTCTGCTGGCACTTCTTCTTGTTCGCTTATCTCTGCGAAAACTTCTTCGACAGATGAGGGTTTTCTTTCACCTATTGAGACTATTTTCTCTAGATCTTCTAGTGATAGAGATACTATTCTGCCTTGTTCTTCTCTAAGACAAGGCGGCGAGGAAGGATCTTCGATATTTATACCTAATTTAAGGCACCTGTTATTAGAGAAAAATATACATTCCCTACAGTCCTTCGGCACAGTTATCTCCTAATCACTCTCCCATTAGCTTATATATTAAGCTATTTGCTTCTGCTAACATTAAACATACTTTAATAAGATACCCACCACTTCTCGCGAAGTTTTAGCTACTGGGACTCCTGCCTTTTCGAAGGCTTTGATTTTGCTTTCAGCTGTACCCATACCCATGCTTATGATAGCTCCAGCGTGACCCATACGTTTTCCTGGAGGAGCTGTTCTCCCAGCTATGTACGCTATTACAGGTTTCGAGTACCCTTTTTCTTTAATCCATTTGGCTAGTCTTTCCTCCATACTTCCACCTATTTCCCCTATCACGACTACAGCTTTTGTTTCTTCGTCTTCCTCAAATAGCTTTAGTACTTCAATGAAGTCTGTTCCTACTATAGGGTCTCCTCCTATGCCAACACACGTGCTTTGACCTAGCCCTGCTTTTGAAATTGCGTGGGCTATTTCATAGGTTAGTGTCCCGCTTCTTGATACTATTCCGACTACTCCTTTTTCGAAAATATGGCCAGGCATTATTCCGACTTTGGCTACTCCAGGAGATATTATTCCTGGGCAGTTAGGTCCGATTATTCTTGTTCCTTTAAGCCGAGCGTATGTTATGAAACGAAGTTCGTCATGTATAGGGATGTGTTCTGTTATCACCACTATGAGCTTTATTTCAGCGTCTATTGCTTCGTATACTGCGTCAGCGGCGTAGGGTGCTGGTACAAAGACTATAGACGTGTTTATAGACGGATTTTCACGTAAAGCTTCTTCGACGCTATTGTATACTTTTACGCCATGTACTTTCTGCCCGCCTTTACCGGGAGTAACGCCAGCTAGTATTTTAGTGCCATATTCTAGCATGGCTTTTGTGTGAAAACTACCCTCTCTTCCAGTTATTCCCTGGACGAGAACTCTGGTTTCTTTATTTACGAGTATCATCTTACCACCTTTACAGCAGCCAGAGCGGCTTCTTCCATAGATTCGTAGACATTAATTCCTGCCGACCGTAGTATACGTTTTCCTTCTTCTTCATTTGTTCCCATCATTCTCACGAAAATAGGTTTTTCTACTGATGCTTCTTTGACTGCAGCCACTATTCCCTTAGCTACTTCATCACATCTTGTGATTCCTCCTAAAATGTTTACTAGAATTACTTTAACTCTAGGATGTTGTAAAAGCACCTTTACGGCTTCTTTTACTCTTTCTGCTTTAGCGCCTCCACCTATGTCTAAGAAATTTGCTGGTCTTCCTCCGTAGTGAAATACTAGATCCATTGTAGCCATAGTGAGACCCGCGCCATTGCCTATAACTCCTATATCTCCATCAAGTTCTACGTAGCTGAAGCCTTTTTCTTTGGCTATTTTCTCGTATTCTGTATACTCCTCTTCGGGCTCTTCTATATCAGGGTGCCTGTACTTCGAATTATCGTCTATTATCATTCTAGTGTCTAGAGCTATTAAGTCTCCCCGCGTAGTTACTGCTAACGGGTTTATTTCTACTAGTTCACAGTCATATTTTCGCATTATTTCATACATCGCCTTGATTATTTTATATAAATCTTTTTTCTGATTACTTGTAAGTGATAGAAAGCTCAGTATTTTCCTTATTTGGTAGTCTAGTAGTCCTACTAGAGGATTTATATTTACTCTTAGAAGATCCTCCGGGTGCTTCTTAGCTAGCTCCTCTACATTTACTCCTCCTCTACGTGAAACCAGGAAACAGTATACTCTGTTGTCTCTGTCTACAGTAATGCTGAGAAAATACTCTTTTTCAAATTGAACTTTCTCTACTACGAGAACCTTCTTTACAACGCAGCCCTTAATCTTTTTACCTAATAGATTTCTAGAAATCTTCTCTGCTTCCTCAGGAGTTTCTGCAAAAAGAATCCCACCAGCTTTTCCTCTTCCTGCCACAAGAATCTGTGCCTTTATTACAACAGGAGATCCTAGTTTTTCTGCTATTCTCCTTACTTCTTGAGGCGATGAGGCGACTTCTCCTTTAGGCACTGGTATGCCGTACTTCATGTAGATTTCTCTTGCCTGATATTCGTAGAGCTTCATTATATCACCAAGTGCTCTTGTCTTATAGTGGGGTATGAGATTTAACAGTTTCCTATTTTAGAGACTTCTGAATAAAATACATTGATAGCCGTGGTTGAGATAAAGCGTTTGTCCACTGGAATACGCGAATTAGATAAAATACTCTGTGGAGGAATACCAGAGGGGTTCTTCGTTACTCTTACAGGAGAACCAGGCACTGGGAAAACTATAGCCTGTTTACACTTCATCTGGGCGGGATTGACTAATTTAGAGAAATGTATTTATGTAACAACAGAGGAGAGCAGAGAGAGCATAATTAGGCAAGCTGCTCAATTTGGAATGAATTTTAGGAAAGCTTTAGATAACAATAGATTAATCATAATAGACGCTCTTATGAAAGAAAGGAATGATTATTGGAGTTTAAGAGAAGTTACTTTAGAAGAACTTTTAAGAAAAGTTATTGAAGCAAAAAAAGAGCTAGGCTCTCCGTGTAAAAGGCTAGTAATAGATTCTCTTAGCGCTTTCTGGCTTAAGGCTCCTTCTCTAGCTAGACAAATCAGCTATGATCTCAAAAGAATACTGAATAAGTGGAGATTTACAATATATGCTACTAGCCAGTATGCTATAACTACTGGTTCTGCATTTGGATGGGGTGCTGAACACATAGCTGACGGGATTATTAGATTTAAGCGCTCCATCAGAAGGGGGAGGCTCAGGAGATATATTCTCGTCGAGAAAATGAGGCAAACTCCTCATGATCTTAGAGTATATGAGATAGATATTGTGGATAAAATTGGGCTCGTGGTGCTGGGTCCTATAGAAGAACGCATAGAAGACCATGTTTTACCGAAAAGAGTTATGGAAAAAATAAGAAGGGTTACTGAGGAAAGCAGACCTTAGCTTCTAGACACCTGTTTTTCAGAAAGCATATCTTACAGAGTTCGCTCCTACAGTAGATTTTGTCGTGTATATAAAATAGTGTTTGAAGCCAGCCAGACAGCTTTCCAAAGGTTTGTGAGAAAAGACTTCTTAAACAGTCGCCAGTTAAGGGACATTCTTCGCATGTGTATTTAAGGCAGTACCTTTTAACTGGTAGTTTACTAAACCTAATTAAGTTAAGCTTCTTCACCATGGATATTAAGTGTTTATCACATGGTACAGCTTCTGTGCATGCTTCAGCAAACAATAGATAAGCGTCCGCTATTTTGGGCCCACACCATCTACACTTAAGTATGTTTCTTCTGATCTCCCAAAGATCCGCGCTCTTTCGACTTATATTCAAATCAATATAGTCTTTCAATGCTAATGGTAATTGTCTTAATTGAAAACTCGTTCCAATGAGTTTTAAGTTTCCTCGGACTATTTTCCCTAAGTCCCCCTTCGACATGAGCCATAGCTTTTTGCACCAATTTACGACATTCTTATGGTAGTCTGTTCTCCTTGAGAGAAATATTGCTATGAAAATGTATTCTTTATCTAAAGGATTTACTGAAAGTCCTACATCAGCATAATACTTTGTAAACGCTTTAGCTACCCATAGACTTTCTCCTTTCACTTGTGAAATATATGCGAGGGGATTAAACCATAGGCCTATAGTATACTTGAGGAGTTCATATGAAAGACTAGTGTAGATTACTCCGTTATCTCTTACTTCAATTAGTTTACCTTCATCTAAGCCGACTAGTTTAACATATTTATTTTTATCAATCTTCTCATAGAGAGCTAAATTGAATGAAGGATAGAAGGTGCGTTCTAAGTTAAAAGACTTGGAAAACTTTATTTTCCTCATTAGCTGCTGCTAATATGTCTACCTGTAAATTTTTCCTTTATCTCCCTCATTAATTTGTAGAAAAGAGTTACTTCACTGGTAGTTATTATATACTTATTCTCTCTTATACCAAAGGCTAAGTCTGATATGCTTTCATCCTTATCTATTAAAACTGATACACCTTCGATTTTATAACCTCTATAAAGAACTTTTCTTAATTTCGCTAAACATAGTATTTTTCTCGCATACGGCTCCTTTATCTTTGACAAGTAGTCTTCGTATTTTTCTGGACTTTTTCCACTCTTCGCTGTAATGTATTTAGCAAAAGCTTCTGCATATTCGGAGATATACTCTATAAAATCAATAATGGCATAAGGTCTATCTTGGTCTGATGCTGTAATCACACTTTCATATGCTCTCTCCACTCGTTTCCACATTCTCTTTAAAGCGTGCCGTAAAGGAGATAATCTATACATTTTCTCAGTTTAACTTCTCTTAATAAGTAATAAATATTAGCTATGAGTTGATTCCTTAAATTTAATTGTTTTTAAGTAAAAGATAATATATCTACTGAATATATGCTATTTCTTATAGTTCTCCATGATATTCTAAAGAAATTTTTATATTCTTTTATTATTTTTTTGTCACCTATGATTTTTCTGGTCAGCGGATCAGAGGGATAGCCTGATCCTATGTTTCCTAGGAATCTTTTAATTGATGAAATTAACTGATCTCTCATTACCTTGGCAATTATTGATGCGGCTGCTGTTGCTAGATATTTATCATCTGCTTTATGCTCACATACTAGGGTAATGCTAGTTACATGGAGTCTCTTAGCGATATTTTTCTTAAAGCTCTCAGCGTTTATTGAAGCAGCATCGATGTAAGCTACGTCTGGCTTAAGTATATTTAGAGCTAAGGCAAATATTTCAGCTTCTAGTGCTGTTAGGGAACTATTAGCTATATACGCGTCAATTGTAGGTGGATTTAAGATTACTATTAAGGTATTTTTTGCTTTATTTAATATCATTTTCGATAATTTTTCTCTCTTTTTAGGCAGTAATTTTTTGGAGTCCTTTACTCCAGCCAATTTCAAGAAATATAATGCTTCTTTTTCAGTAAAGAGTAAAGCTGCTATTATCATTGGCCCGACGACAGGCCCCCTCCCAGCTTCATCTAAGCCAGCTATCTTCAAATCCTCGCTAATAATGCTCACCTCTCAGGCACATAAATTATGTAAGCGTCATTAAAAAGACTCTCCATAAGTCCTGTTACTTGAATAGCTAGGTCTATTGGTATTAAACTTAGACTCTTATCAATAATTTCTACATTAATATTAAGTAGGGTATTTAAAAATTGTTCTTTTTTATTATATTTTACTAATATTATTTTTTTAATTAATCTCTTTTTTATTAATTCAATTATCTCATTAAGCTTTTTTGAATATATATTTTTGTCATAATCTCTTATTGTAATATGGATTATATCATCGTATAGTGTAATTACGGGAAGGAATGTTTTTAAGTAAAATATGTTTCTGTAGTAAAATGTTTTTGGATTAATTTTTGTGACGATAAAGAGAGGTAGTTTCAGCTTATCAGCTATAAACAGTACCTTTTCTATGCTTAGACTGTTAAGTGTTACTAAATAATCGGCTGATTTTACTAATACTTTTATAGCGGGGTAATTAATTTTATTTATGAAGTTATTTAGCCTGTACACTGTTTTTATTGTAAATCTATCCTTGTAGTATGTTGACTCAACTAAGAAAGCTATGCTATAATTAGTTGGGTGAAGTACTATGAGTTTTTTAGTTGATCTTATGAAGGGCTCTATGATTCTCAGCGCCTTTACTCTCTTGTGAAGCATCTTCGTCGCCCACCTTCCTAGTTAACGTTATTGCCACTATTATGATTATAGCCGATATTATAATTGACGCAGGGTATTCTGCGATTAATGCTAGCAAAGTGTAGTATAAGGCTTGTACTATGTTACCTCCTGAAAACTCTTTTTGAGACCGCCGTACTAAAATATCTGTAAACGGATTACTTACTTCGCTAATTAGATCATAAACCCCTATAATTTTAAGGACTTTAGAGAAACTCGCTTTACTCTTTATTATATAAAACCCCCATTCTAAGAACATCTCACTTAAATCACTCTCTGCTGCTTCCGATAGGAACTCTATTAATTCGTTATTGGAGTCGACTCCTCCTGCCTCGCGTATTTTTTTAAATACTCTTGAATAGTATGTTAAATTACCGTACTTTATTCCAAGAGTCAATACTATATAATATGACGCTGCATAGTAGAGCTGAATGTTTTTTGGTTTAGACCATACAGTCCAGTGTTGTATAAAGCCTATGTTCTTGCCGTACTTTCTAAAATAATCTTCTATTATGTCTAAGAGCAATTTATGTCTTGAATAGGCGCCGTTGAGCTTGAGATTCTCAAGACATATTTTCACGCTGAAATAGTCGGCGCATCCTTCGTGGAACCATAGGAGACTATAGGGATTTACTCCAGCTCTCCATAAGAAATGGTGTGTTAATTCATGTAATGCTATCTGCTCGAAGAAACCTCGTTTTGTCCTAATCCACAGAATGTTTAAGTAAATGTCGCCTAATTTTTTCGCTTTTAATGGTACATAGCCCATTACGCCTATTTCAGCTATTGTCGGTACTTTAAACCATATTGTAATGTTTCTTAGATCAACATGAAAAACTTTCCTCAGCAGGGGGTAAGCTTGCTTGTAAGTTTCTACTATTCTTTGTGCTATGCTTTTATATCTGGGATGAGTTAGAATTGTTACAGTTATCTGCTTACCATCGTATATTCCCAGATTTTTCCGTATTTCAGTGAGCTTAGTCTCCTTAGTGCGGTAAAGGATTTTTATTCTTGTCGCACCTCTTATAGGAGAAAACTGTATAATTAAATGAGAAGATGTCGACTCCTTTAAATAAATACCTGGATCTGTCTCTAGTAGCACTGCTGTGGGAGGAAGATATACCTTTACTGTACACTGCAGTTTACCGTCAAAGTATACTAAAGGTGAGAAAAATAGGGCTTTATCTCGTCCTATGAGTGATGCATATGTGAAGAAGTACTCTATTTTCAGTTTAAGAGGTCCAAGGAAATGATAAGAGTAGTTGTTGTAAAAAAGATAATCTGTGGGTACTTCAGTTGATTTTACTATTTCTCCTTGAATGACCTTTAGTGACCAGCTTATGTTATTTGGTACATATATCCAGCTAGCTCCTTCCTTTAAGGGAATTTTAATAAGTATTTTTACAGTTGCATCACCATTATTATCCACAAAATACTCGTAGGTTATTGAGGAAAATTCAGTATTAGTAGTTATCTTAACAAAACTGCTTACTAATATAATTACAGTAAGTAGTATAGTTATGTTGATTGCTTTTCGAGACACTAATTTGTTACTCGCCATAGGTATTTTAGTTTATCTTAAATGCTCTTGCTTGAAGAAGATCTTAGTGTTAAAGAAAGCGAAAGCGATTTAAAGCGTTAAGAAAAATCTTTCCTGAGTAAAGAAGGAGTGCTAGAAAAATTTTTGAGAAAGAAGGGAAATAAGTCTATGTGCAGATATTATGGGATTTCTCAGCTAACTATAGAGTAGCCAACTCTATGAAGGATATTATTGATAAGATTATTGGCGCAGTTAGGGAAATAGATGGTATTTCTGAAGAGGTTTGCTTAGAAGTGGCGGGAAGAAATGGAGTTTACTTAGGTGAAAAACTATATAGAATAAAAATTTTAAGTAGAATGGAGAATGAGTTGAAAATAAAGTTTAGAGTAATATATTACTTTTATGACAAGAACAATATTAAGGTATTCTTGCAGCCGGATGATTTCCTAGTGAAAATTTCTATTAATTATAATGAAAGAAAAATGAACATATTAATAGGAAAATTAAGAGGGTTTGGTAGAGTCTCTTCAGGAGTTATTGGATATTTAATAGTAAAAAAGCTTTCAGAAAAAATTAAACTTACTAGAATTTAGCCTCCATTACATTTACATATGCCTCCAAGAATATTATTCCATAGGGTGTCCAAGTCATCTCTCAGAACTTCAACGAGAAACTTTTCGAGCGACTTCTCTTGTCCTATCATTAAATCCTTTATGTTAGTAAAAATTCCCCCTACTATAGCCACTAAGACTGCGATAGCCATTACTGCTAAAGCTAGTAGCAGTCCTTCTTCTAAGAGCTGAGCCCCTCTTTTATTTAATATCTTATGGATATTCATGCTCCCCAATCTTTTGTACCATCGAATTAATAGGATTCCTACTCGCATCACAATTAACTAAATAATGTAAATTATAGAAAAAGGTAACATTAATATTCAATTTTTTAAAGTATATTGACGGAAAATATTCTTTTACTAGGATTTTCTCAATAACTAATTTTTTATTATATACTCTATATTTAATTTCTATATCAATATATTTATATTTTTTCAATATTTTCTTTAATTTTTTTATAGAAGAATTTAATATAATGGAACATGCATTATCTTTAATATAATTTTCTATATATTTTATAATTACTTTTATTAAGTAGTATCTTATTGGAATAACTATGTTTATACTCTCTCTTCTAACTATTAGTAACTTCTTAGGTATGCGGAAAGTATACTTTACCATTATGCTCAGTTCGACACAGTAGGTGAAATCAGAACTAGGCCTCACTCTAGGCATTACATTATAGTAGGCTATTCTACTAAAAATGCCCTTAATATTTGTATGTCTATATTTTGTATATTCTATTTTTTCTATATCAACTGTAAAATTTATTTTTCTTGGAAAGTTTTCTATAAGATATTTGAATACTTTATTTACAGACTTACGAAGTAAAAAGGAAAAATCTTTGTCATTTAACGGAATCTCTGAATTGTTTATTGTTCTACTTATTTCGATAAAAGTCAGTTTAGCTAACGATGCTGAGAAAGAATATGTTTCGCTGTAAAATTCATCACATATTATTGAAAGAGAATATGTATCATATAGGAATATAATAGTTTGCATATATATAATTGTATAGAATAAAATGATTATTAATAATATTATACTTACGTAAATACTTATTAAACCTTTCTTATTAACAATCATCAACCAATATACACCCTATTTTATCATAATCTACATAGAAATATATTAATATATTTTTCTTTAGTTTAAATTTATCTTTATCAAATATTTTTACTTTAGAATATATGTTAATATTCGCTGATAGTAATATTTTTGACTTATTTACGTAATACTTCTGCTGATCTAACAATATGTGAAGAAATTCGTGATTAAAAGGTAGTGTTAATGTACACAGTAGTAAGCAGAGCACTATCATTAATGCTATTAAGCAATCTAGTATAATTAAACTCATAGTCCTCCTATTTTATAAATTTTTATAAATTTCTGAATAAGTATCATGAATACTATTTGTATAGCAGTTATTAACATTACGTATAGTAAGATAGCTATAGTGCCATGTATAATACTCCACGCACGAAGCCTCTTCCTCATAATCCCTTACTATTGTGTCTTAAGGCTGATAAATTTCGCTAAGATAGAGGTAAACAGTGCCATTATTTTTACTCAACACTATTTTTAGAAAAATAGAGTTTATAATAAATTTATTTTCATTTGATAATGGATAATCTATCTTATACTCTACTATCATATTGTTTTTTATTAATATTAATTTATTGTTCTCGACGATGAATGTTGAATTAACTAGATTCTCGGGAATAATAAGTTCACATTCAATGTGATCTAAATATCTCATTTTTTCAATTAATAGTGAGATATTTTCTAGAAAAAATTTGCCTGTAGTCTGAAAAGCAATATATTCTAATTGTTTACTATATTTTCCAATCATAAATGACACTACTATGGTAAAGGCAACCCAGATCAATACTATTAGCGAGGTCTCTAGACTCTTTCTCATTTTTCCACCCATATTACTATCTTACTTAAGTTTCCTTGAATTACTACTATCGTATCAGTACTGTTAATTTTTCGTAAGAGAACTTCATTTAGCTTCATAAGAGTATATCTTGCTAACTTATATTCCTCAACTAAATATATAATACTAATTTGATATGATATTAAAATTTTAAAAGAGATAAACAGTATTGTTAATGAAATAAGTTCTATTAAAGCAACTTCAACAGCTGCTCTCACGTAGTATTGTTCCAAAAGGAATATAAGAGGTGGGCCCGGCGGGATTTGAACCCGCGACCCCCCGGTTATGAGCCGGGTGCTCTACCTGGCTAAGCTACGGGCCCAGTGAATTCTCTCCTAAGCAGTAAATAAGTTTTTCCTTATAATTTCCCGTTTTAGGCTGAGCTAATCTGTCACTCACTCTCAAATCAAAACAGATATTCTAGTATTTAGAGGTCTTTTGCTGTAGTATTTTCTCGGCTCACTTAGATTTGACTAAGACCTTTCTCTGAATCTTAATAACATTAACTTTATATTATGATGTATTCAAGTAATGATTAAATGATATGTAGTCGGTGTAAACGAAGACCAGCTGTGTATTTTAGAAGGGTTTCCGGCGAGAAGCTTTGTAAAGAGTGCTTTATAAAATCTGTAGAGCAAACTGTTTTCAGAACACTAAGACTATATAAGCTTAGTAGAAATGAAAAATTTTTATTAGCAGTCTCGGGAGGAAAAGATAGCACAGCTCTCTTAACAATACTTCCCAGAATAGAAAGGAAATATTCATCTGAGATCATTGCAGTAACTATAATTGAAGGACACCCTGAATCCTTTAGGGAAAATGCTCTTAAGTACATCAAGTTGTTATGTAAGAAAATGAATATAATTCATAAAGTAGTGACGTTTAAAGAACATTATGGGTATACTTTAAGCGAGTTATGGGAAAGAGCTTTAAATAGAAATATTCGCTTAATGCCATGTACTATATGCGGAGTTTTACGTAGGAAAATGATAAACGAAATAGCTAAAGAAGAAAATGCCACTAGAATAGTTACTGGACATAACTTGGATGATGAAGCCCAGACAATTATAATGAATGTGCTAAGAGGAGACGATATTAGACTCCTCAGGTTAGGAGCAGAGGCCCTCGGATTAATAAAGTATGAAGGCTTTGTTCCCAGAATTAAACCTCTAAGGTATGTTCCTGAAAGAGAAGTAGCTTTATACTGCTACTTTAAAAAATTACCTCTTCCAGAAAATATATGCCCCTTCGTGGAGTACTCTATGAGAAAAAGCATTAGAGAGTATTTATATAAACTTGAAAAAAAGAATCCTAGTATAAAATACAATATTGTAAAATGTTTTGACAGACTTAGTATGAAAATGGTGAGTTATTTAAAGAAAAAATCTCTTTCTCCCTGCATAAAGTGCGGATATCCTACTTCTCGGAAGATATGTAGAGCATGTGAAATATTGGAGAAACTATCTTAGTGCCTCCTGAAGCAGAGATAAACTGCATTCAAGAAAAAGCTAAATAAGGCAGTAGAAAAGATGTTAGTTGGGGTGGTGGGGCCCCGGGGAACTTGGCCTTCCCTACATCCGCAAACGGTCAATATGGCGGGGGCTCACCTTGGGGGGCGGCGCCTTCCTCCAGTAGCGGGCCGCATAGGGTACTCTATGACCCTCGGCCCTACGGGGTCGCCCGTAAGCTATACTCTCCTCTGAAAGGAGGAGAGTATAGCTGCACACTCGAACCGGGTTAGGCCCGGGAGAGCGTTAAGGCCCCGAAGGAGCAGCCCTAAGGGTGGCGGGCGGCGTTCGTAGGTCCCCGGGGTAAGAGGAACTATGCGGCTCCGCTGCTGGATAGGCGTCCACCTCCGGGGGGCCACCACCCCTAATGTTTGCGAGGGTTACCTATTATGAGGCCTAAGTGTGATATAATATTAAAAAGTAATGTAGAAGTTAGGTCATGTACTTTAGTAACAGGATTTCATGGAATTGGAGGAGTAGGGTTCCTTACTACAAAGTATTTAGCAGATGAATTAAAAGCAGAGAGAATAGGATTTATTAAGACTAGATACCTTCCGCCGTATGTTTTCTTAGAAAATAAAGTGCTTAAGTTTCCGTATGAGATTTATAAATCAGATAACCTGGTATTCATAATATACAACGTCCAATTAGAACTCAAAGACATGTATGAAGTAGTTAAGGCTATAGTTGAGTGGACAATAGCTAATAACTTTAATAAAGCAATTCTTTTCGGAGGTTTAGACATAAGGTTTAGAAAGAAAAATGATATCTACAAGTACAGAATCGTACCTACTTCTGCGTATGCCAGGGAGCTACAGAAAATAAATGATAAACTTTTCTTAGAAGATAAGCTATATGTAGTAGGTCCTCTAGCTCTTTTGTTAGCATATTATGAGCTTGAGGACTTCCCAGCGGTAGCTGTTTTACCTTATGCATATCCTAACAAAAATGATTATATAGCAGTAGCTACAGCAGTAGATGTTTTTAATGAAATGACGGGAATTAAAGTTAATACAGAGAAGCTCATAAAATTGGCAGAAAGAGAGCAAAAAATAGAAAGAGAACTAAGTGAGCTTGTAAGAAAATATGAAAAAACTCTAGAGGTTAAGGACAAGGATAAACTACTTTACGTCTAATTTTCTAAGATAAATTTTACTATAAGGTCAATTACTTTCTCAAGACTACTTCCAGAAGTTTTTATAATAGTTACTGAGACTTTGTTACCCGCTCTTCTTAGCTTATATGATATTTTTTCAAAAATCTTGTAGAAAAAATCTTCAGTACAACACACTATTATATTAATTTTGTTCTCCTGAAGTTTTGCTATGCTTATTATATATTTATACAAAAATTTTTCGAATTCTTCTTCAATAGATTTGCATTCTTGGAGTTTAATGCTTTCGTACTGGGAAAGAGGAAAGACTTCGCTAACTTCTATAGGTATTACTCCAAAAAACTCATTATATATGCAAATATTGACGTAATTTAGTTTATCATTTTCCACTGCCGTGATTCTTTTTAAAAGTATTTTTATGAGATGAGAATTTATAAACGGCTTTTCTTCCAATGCTGGCAATAAGATAATGTATTTTACTCTTTTCCTTTTCGCATAGTTTTCCAAAAGCCTACTTTTATGCCTTAATACTTCTGGCCTATACACAGATAATGAACTTAGCAAAAAAATTCCGCGAATAGTAGCTTTTGTTGAGACAGAGTATTTCTCTATATATTTTGCATACCTCTTAAAGAGCTGAAAAGCTTTCATGATGGATGGATGTGCTCTACACTTTAATTCAAGCATTTCCCATAGTCTTCCTTCTCTTATAGCTTCCTTTATTGAGGAAATTTCCTCTCTCAAAATGTATAGATTGTGTAAGGCAAGTAGCCTAACTCGGTCGCTATAGTCCATTTCTCTTACTTCCGCAGGTGTATATTTTATACAAATAGGACAAGAGCACGGAAAATACTTCAAATCTTTTAATCTAAGAGTTCCGTAATGAGTTATATACCTTTCATCTCTAGCATACAGTATGTAGGACGCGGAGTCGAAAAGATCGCAGCCTAAAGCTACAGCTAGAGGTAAGACTAAAGGATGCCCCGCTCCAAATAAGTGTAAAGGCTTGGATAAAGGTATGTTTAGTCTTACATGAAATATCAATTCTGCCACTTCTTTAAACATGTACTCTTCAAGATATTGAGTTGGACCTCCTACGGCATATATATCGAAATCTAGTTCAGCAAGCTTTTTCGCCGAAAAGGACACGAGATTCATGTGAGGAGCGCCTTGAACTGGAGCTACAAGTAGCATGTCCCCTAGGATAGGTTTTAGTAACATGGCTCTCCTCGCTCTTCTTAAAGTCTCGTAGACCCGCGCAGCCGCTTCAGAAAGATCTTCGTTTAGCCGGGAAGGTACATCTAATATGACTCCTATGTCGCTACCTATGCTTTTCTGGTAAAGTAGAATTTCGTCAGGATCGGCTTGAACATATCCATAGGACAATATTTGGTAAGCACCTGAGTCAGTCATTATGGGGCACTTAACATTAAGTATTCCATGCAATTTAAGCCGTTTAGCATCTTCACCGTATCTTCTCATAATTATATAAGCATTAGTTATTAGTGCACTAAATCCCGCTTTAATTATGTCATTAGGCGTGAGCTCAGCTTTTAAGGGATTTACTACAGGAAAAAGTAAAGGTGTTTCTAAAGTGCCATGGGGAGTTTTTAACCTGCCTATTCGTCCTAATAAATCTTTATCTAAGACTTCAAATGACATTTTTAGACTACTTCTTTTGCTCAGCTAAGAACTCTTCATATATCCTTCTTACTTTTTCTGCTAAAGGTCCTTCTCCTTCAACTCCTTTCTCACTAACTCTTATCCTGTCCATTACTACTATTACTCGAGCATCCTCGTAATATTTAACCATATGCGGAAATATTCTCTCTAATCTCTCAGCGAGTTCTTTTAAATCAAGTATCGCTTCCTTTACAAGTATCTCAGATACTGCATGAGAGTATATGAAAACTCTTGAATAAGTGTTACCACTCTCATCTCTAGCATCAGCTAAGCATACATTAAATGAGTTAGGATCGACTGTATACAATTTGCCGCTGTATATTTTACCTGTTATAGTTCTTACTTCTACATTTTTATCAGTCAGCGACGCTAGCTCAACCACTAACTTGCGGTAACTCACACTGTCACCTCGAAGTTAATTACTATCGGGATTATATAAGTTACCGGTATTTAACTGCTTAAAACAGGAAAACTTCTCTGCTCACATTGTTATTAAGTTCTAGTAAAATAATTTGATCTATATTAAATTAATCTACGTAAACACCCCCTCGATAAATATATTAATTTGAGGTAGAGAGAGAGCTAGAGAACATGGAAAGTGAAGTAATTGTAGACGATGTTGAAGTAAAAAATGGACTATCAGTACTTACATTGAAGTCTCTTAAGGAAAATATTAAAATTATACTAGAGCTCCCAACTAGAATAATTAGAGAGGCTGAACTTAACATAAGCAGAGGAGCTTCTTTACTTTTGAAAATAGCATCTTCAGAATTCAATGAAGCACCTTGGAAGATATATGCCGAGGGAGTATACTATATGAAGAAAACAGGTAACGGTAATCATACTTATTACATTTCAATAGGTGGGCTACAGCTAAAGTTACTTTCTGATACTCCTTTAGACGATTTTGAAAAAGTTAAAGTGATGACAAAGCTTTATATTGCCTTAAAGTAATATCTTTTAGAAGATTGTGTACTAGAGACGGAGTTATACAAAGTATTTTTCCTTCAAGCATCATCAAGCAAGCTGAGTAAAGAACTATTAAGCCTAAGGTGACATTACTGCGAAAGTACCTGTATAGAGAAATTGCCAACTCTCTAAAAGTGTTTTCTTCAATAAGACTCTGTGACATATTTGTACACAAAAGCCTGTATTTCAAAATATCTTTGAGCTCTGAAGCTTTATATCTAGTCAATTTCATTAAATAGTAGTCTTTTACTTTACTAATATCATAGATGTTTCTAAACTCAGCTGAACAAGAGATAATAGCTTTTACAGAAATGTTGTTACTATCTAGGATCTCTAACGATCTTATAGCTCTAATTAAATCACCTTTATCTCTACAATCATCTAGAAGCAATAATATATGGGAGTAACCTTCATCATCTAGAACTGATTTAATGCTACTAATAGCATCTTTAAGAGAAACTCTATGAGAGTATTCATATTCATTTACCTTACAATATAACTCCCTTATGATATGCTCAGGTTTTATGAAACGTCTTACAACCAAATATATACTTAAGTAGTGTTCCGGAAGGATAGAGCTAATGTATATTTTCTTAAGAAGTAAAGTTTTTCCGAGTCCTGCACTACTCGTAATAAATACCAGCTTTTTTCGTAAACAAGCATTAGCTAGTTTTTTTAAATCTTCTTCTCTATGTGGAATTCTTTCTGGGACATACTCTGGCCTAAGGACTGATAGATTTATTGACCTCACATAATATTGTGTCATACACTACTTAGATTTTCGCTCTCTGTTAACTGAAGTTCGAGAGAAGTAGCTCTTACAGCGTAGTCAACAAGCTCCTTTTTAAAAGTCTCGTCTATGTAAGGAGCTATGACAATTATGCTCTTAACCAGAACTTTCTCACTATCCCACTGATTACTATAAGAGATCTCGTACACAGGTACTCTTGCTATAGCTTCATTACCTCTCCTCTGCAAATTGTATTTAGAAAGAACTTCAAAGGTTTCTTTGCTTAAAGGGAGCTTCTTTGAGATCAGCTCATAGTCATGAGAAATAAAGAAATCAGAATCAGAGACATTCCATTTATTAAGAGCTTCCCTAGCTACTTCTTTTACAACATCCTCTAATATACCTGTCACTACGTCTACTCTTATACATCTTCCCTCAACGCATTCAACGATCACGAGCCTTTCGCTCATATTAATTCCCTCCATTAAGGATTATTAACACTTCTACTTATAGCTTTTCTATTAAAAATCATCATCATATCACGGAGTAGATTTAGTCGTATTTGTTTTTGAGAAGATCTCTTATACTCTTTACTTCACCCTTGCTCTTATAAATTATCCTTGTCCTAAGTCTCACAGGTATCCCAAAGCTAATAAGGATATTGTATAAAGTCACTCCGTCAATTTCCTTGATTCTCTTCTCAATAATGTATCCTGCTAGTATAGCGACTACTTTTTCAGTAGCCCTTGGATACTGCTTTTTAGCTTCCATAAGTATTTCTTTCGCTTTAGGCGTAAGCACACTACATACAATATCCCATGGGGAAACCTTGCGTAATGACGCTTTAAACTGCTTTTCTAAAAGTCTTCTCTGTAGTTCAAGCATTTTTTTCTTTTTTAGCAATTCTAAAGTCTCATCCTTAGCCATATTGGCACTTAGACTAATACGTAGCAGTATATATTTCTGTTCAATAACGTTGAAGTAAAGGCTTGAAGAGTCAGCGCTTTTAACCTTCGTCACCACTCATCGTGTAGCGGTCACATCATCCTCTTGGTTCAAGTGGTATAACAGATACTATACGTATAAATATTTTGATAAATACAGAAAAATTAGCTAGTTCGTTTAATGGCAATAATCTCTATATCATCTCCTGGACGTATACCATATTTTTCTCTAATAGCCTTATATATGGTAAATTGTCTAGAATCTGTATTTCTAGTCCTTAGAAGAGTGGCCTTAATAGTTATTATCTGATTCTTATATCTAAAAGTGACTTCCGCATATTTTATATCTCTTAGATTGAGAGCTCTAATAAGACTAGCTGGAATAAGTACTTGGTTATTTACATACACTTTCGCCTTATATGGCAGTGATCTAACGTCAAAACCCCTCGCCCCCCTTCTGCTTCGCTTACTCATACCAGTATATATTTTAGAAGAACTCTATATATCTTTTTATATGTTATGTTTATGACTAGTTTAGTGAACGAATTTCATATACATATAAACTAAAAGTTTATAATAGGTGCTGATTTGAAAACTACGTGGCAGCAAACAAGATAACTGCATATGTCCTTATAGTAGTTAAAGGAGGGTGTGAATACTCAGTACTCGAGGAAGTAAGGAAAATGAAAGAAGTAAAAGAAAGTTACATAACGTATGGTGGCTGGGATATTATAGCTAAAATAGAGACTGATAATATTAGTCGTCTAGGATACATAGTAACTAAAATAAGGCAGTTCCCAGGCGTAGAAAGAACAGAGACCTTAATTTGTATGTAAGTCTCCGCGATCGTAGATACATATAGCTTTAAATAAGTCACTAAAAGTAATCATGTGGTGAGATCTTGGAGAAGAGTGAGGAGGAATTACTATTCTATGTTCCTAAGCGTACAATATTTAATCATTTAAAGAGATCTCTTCGTAGAACATGTTTAGTGTATGTTAATCCATTCAAATTATTTGAAGAACTATCAGTTACACCAGATTTTCTAGGCCCACTGATAATAATATCCCTTATTATAGTAATATCTCTTCTCGAAGGGTACTTCTGGTACTCTAAAGTAGATATTATGTGCTATAATGGAACTAGAATCTCCCTCGGTAGTAGATACTTTTCTCAAATAGCAACAATAGCTTCTCTTAGAATACTTGGTGTAGTGATGCGATGGTTTATAGCATTCGGCATTTTCTGGATTATCTCAAGTTTACTGAAAGGTCAGGGAGAACACTCAAGTTTATTCTCAGCTACAGGATATCTTTTTGCGGTATATTTACTTCACATGACTATAGACACGCTACACTTATTGCTATTTATGGACTCCATGCCCACGCTCAAAGTTCATATGCCTTATTCTATATTGCTCTCAGAAAGATTAAGAGAATCATTATTATCAAATATGATAAGCTCCTGGATGAAAGGAGGGCCGTGGCCACTGAATACTATAAGGATGTACTATGCCTGGTTTTTCTCATTATGGAACATTGTAGTATGTTTTGCCATATATCTCTCAGAAAGAAAGCTATCACCTCTTAGAGCGCTAGTAGCCTCCTTAGCGACCTACTTCTTAATAATGTTTGCAGAAATCTTCTTAGTTCAACCGCTGTTCATTTAATAATTCCATATCCTACTAGTCTCCAACGCCCGTATACTTGCCTACTTATAGCTACTCTTGAGCCCTTTTCAGCACAGATAGGTTTCCTTAAAATTAAACTTACTAAGTCTTCACTTACAGAAGTTACTATTCCTAGGGTTGTGGCGGTACCAGCATTTAGCATTAGTGGTTCTTTTACTTTGATCTTCTCTACTTTCTTTTCCTGTGCTAAGCCAACAACTCTCTCGAGCAAGTGAACATCTAGTTCAAGTGAAATCCATACAGGTGGCAAAGTTCCTGGCTTTCCCGCAACACTCCCTATCAAAGCATCTGCTTTAGTTAAACTGGGGTCTAGCAGTGTACCTACACCGATGAGTCCTCCAGGCATAGCTTCATCAAGCTCGATTTCCCCGCTCTTTAGGCTGACTATTTCTGTAAATAGCGGCTCGTATCTTGCTTTACCTCTTTCAAGAACTCTTACTCCAGGTCTTATCTCTATCTCATCACCTATTCTGAACTTTCCCTGAATTATAGTTCCTCCAAGTACCCCTCCCTTTAGTTCCTCAGGTTTTGTACCAGGTTTATTCACATCAAAAGATCTTGCTACGAGCATGCGAGGAGGTAACGTAGGATCTCTCTTAGGAGTAGGTATACATTCTTCAAGGGCTTCTATAACTGCATCAACATTTACTTTATGAAGGGCAGAGACGGGTATTATGGGAGCCCCTTCTGCCCAAGTTCCTTCTATAAACTTGAGAATTTGATTATAATTCTCGATAACCTTCTCTTTCGACACTATATCTATCTTATTTTGGACAATAACTATATTCTTAATACCCATTATCGTTAAAGCTGCGAAGTGCTCTTTAGTTTGTGGCTGTGGGCAGGGTTCAGATGCATCTATCACAAATACCACACCGTCCATTAGCGTCGAACCAGCGATCATAGTCGCCATGAGCATCTCATGTCCCGGCACGTCTACAAAAGATATTCTTCGCAGAAATTCAAGAGAAGTATTACAGTACTTACATACACCTTTTGGAGAAAGAGCTATTGATGTATAGCATTGAGGAGGAGGACATTTTGGGCATTTCAAGATAGCTGTGTCCGCGTAACCTAGTTTTAGAGTTATTCCTCGCTTTAGCTCTTCAGAGTGCCTAGCAGCCCATATTCCAGTGATAGCTTCTACTAGAGTTGTTTTACCATGATCTACGTGACCTGCAGTACCAATATTTACTGACGGCTGAACTTTAGGGACTATCATAGGCTTCACCAGCAGCAGGTTACTATTTTAAACTCTGAAATATATTTCTGCTCAGAGACTGTTGAGCAGTTAAGTTATTAGAGGTTTTTGGTCAGGACTTTTATAAACTATTTTTACATTTATTTGTACAATATCTTCTGTAATCACATTTCCTCTAACAAATTTACGCTTTCTTAATCCCTTTTTAGGGGGATGATATCCTGGAGGCCCCGATAGAAGCACTCTCTTTTTGACCCCTCCATGTATGTCTGGTCGCATAGGTTCGCCAGCTTTACCTGAACCTCCAGTTATCTGGAGTTTTACTCCAGAAAAACCAAGAATACTTCCATCTATTTCATCTCCTATCTTAAGTCCCAGAAATACCTCCGCTTCTCTATCTTTTACTTCGACCGTCTTCGCCTTACCGGTTTTAGGGTCAGATACCACTACTTTGAACTCTGGCATAAGCTAACCGCCCTATCTACCTACTTCTTTAATATATAGATTTCTGCTAGAGATCAGAGTACTTTTCTGCGCTGTAAAATGTATCTCCTTTTTATCTTCATGATATGGTCAAGAATTTCAAATTCTTCGGGTGAAAGCACGTCTTTTAGTTCTTCCGCTATTAATTGAGCATCTGAAAAGGGTACGTCTGTGTAAAGTATGTCGTTTTCTTTTACATGACGGCCCACTATTATATCTCCCCTAATGGAAATAGCTACAGCCATGCCCGCTACAGCCTCTGAAATAGGTTTTCCATGCTCCTGTATTTGCATAATTTCACCCACTCTTCTTCCATTCTCCTTCATAAGTGGATAACCTGGCTTAATCCTACCTACTAAGACTTCTATACCTACTATTGCCGGATTACTTCTCCTAAAGATGTATCCTGGTAAGATTCTTATCTTTCCTGGAAGTATGCACTTAGATAATATGTAGGCTACTCGTTTACTTTTTTCAAGCTTAATCCACTCAAGATACTCTTCGACAAGTCTATAGAGGATATCATTTCTAAATATTCTAACTCCGTATCTGTAAGCCTCATCCTCTGCCTCAGGAAGCACTTTCACATTAAATGCTAGCACTACGCCATAGTTTTTCTCTCGCTCTTTAACGATTGCCGCTTCCACTATGTCTCTTTTAGAGACGGGGCCTACATCTGCATATCTAACGGGTACTCCTTTAGCTTCTAAGTAACTTACAAGGGCTTCTAACGTACCTAAAGTATCTGCTTTAGTCACAACGCCATTAACTTCCTTGCTAAACCTTATACTTGATAATTCTTCAAGAACCTCTTTTACGGCTTCTTCTACCTTTGACTTCTCTACAGCAATTACTGGTGCTCCTGCAATAGCGTTTTCTAATTCTGTAGCTACGATTCTAACGCCAGCCGCAGCAGCAACTTCATTTACTGATTTAAATCGGTCTTCAGGAGAACGCATCTCATCCATAGGCTTAGGCATGAGAAGCGCCTTTACTTTAGTTACAATAGGCTCTCCTAGGCCCCCCACAACAATAGTATCTCCTTTTCTTATAACACCATCATATAAAATAGTATCAATAACTGTCCCTAGCCCCGGTTCTTCTCGAACCTCTAACACTACTCCTCTGCCCTTCTTTAAAGTAGTCTTTAGTCTAGGTAAAAGATATTTTTGAGCTAAGCCTGCCAGAACTAACAATAAGTCCGGTATGCCTTCTCCAGTAATCGCACTCGTTGGAACAATAGCTACTGTTTTTGAGAAATCTCTTACTCTGTCGTATCTATCGCATCGATACCCAAGCTTATTCATCTCCGCAATTATTCTATACAAATACTCTTCAAGCCTTATCTGAACATCCTCTTTTTGCAATTTTATAGTTTCAACAAAAGGTTTTCCTAGATTAGGATTCCACCCCGGTATCTTATCTATTTTATTCGCCGCTACTATGAACATCGTGGATCTAGACTTAAGAATATCTATACACTCGTAAGTTTGCCTCTCAAATCCCTTAAGAACATCAATAACTAATATAGCGAGATCAGCTATAGACCCTCCTCTCTTCCTCAAGTTAGCGAAAGCCTCATGACCAGGAGTATCTATAACAAGAATACCTGGAATACGTACTTTTGCTCTAACCGCTTTGACTAAGGGGCTACACATTTTTTCTAGTATTCTCCACGGCAAAAAAGACGCTCCTATATGCTGAGTCATCGTGCCAGGCTCTTTTAAAGCAACAGCTGTTCCTCGAATTTTATCTAAGAGCGCTGTTTTCCCTACATCTACATGACCTAACACTACGACTATAGGGGATCTATAATAATAAGACACTTAAGAACCCCTAGTAGTCTTAGACTATATGGTTAATAAATTTTCTTAACTAGTTCTGACCTTCTTCGCGGACCTATATTTTTCAGTCCACTTATATTTCAATGGATTTCTGCCGAAATGAAGCATACTGACCCTGCATTTTCTTGAACAAAAATAGTATATTGTGCCGTCTGTCTTGACATACATCATTCCTGTACCCGGCGGAATCTCTCTACCACAGAAGGAACACTTCCTTATTCTTGGCATAATACTCACACGTGTATTCTATCAGTACATATAAGTTTTTCTCTGCATATGAGGGTGCTGACAACTTAATCGTCTCTTGTTACTAATGCTTTTAGTCTTTCTAGTTC
>Ga0180302_10000014_pt1 | contig 55620 bp, 60 predicted proteins | sample GuaBasSediGuay17_FD_121794 | JGI IMG/M metagenome (GOLD analysis project Ga0180302, IMG submission 121794) | Subseafloor sediment microbial communities from Guaymas Basin, Gulf of California, Mexico - Guay17, Core 4571-4, 12-15 cm | ecosystem: Environmental > Aquatic > Marine > Hydrothermal... | reverse complement strand
TGGACAGCACCATTTAAAGCAATATAAGGTATAACTTCTGCCGGTAGGTAATAGTATTTCGGCGATAACGATTTTAGTAGTTCATCTGATAAAGCCACTACTCTAACTTCATGAGCCTCTTTGACAGGCAGTCTCTGCTTAAATGTTTCTATTGATTCTAGTATCTCTCGTGGAGAGAAGTATACTGAGTAAAATGACTTACCATGCAATGGCTTCATTTGTAACAGGAATGTTTCGTTAATATCATCTGGTATGAAACAGTAACTGTACTCTTCAGACTTAAATATTTCTTCAGCGTCCTTAACTAGTGCCCAACGCCACTCATTTAAATCAACGTCAATAAATTGAAATACCCTGTCCATATTACCTGGCTTCCTTAGCTCCTTAAGTTTATTCTCTATGGTCTTCTTTGGTAATTCTAATATTTCTGAGAGTTCATCTACAGTCAAAGCGACCTTTTCAAGAGTTTTTATTATTAATATTGTTGCATCACTTATCCAAGGTCTCTCAGGTGGTAGCTTACTAATGTACTCAGCTATAGGTGAGTATTTAGGTAATGATACCTCAATTACCTCTATTTCTTTATTTTTTAACTTCTCAATATATTTTAATGTTTCATCAAAGTCTAAGTATAGCTGTTTAACTTGTTTAACAGCTTCCCCAATAATCAATGTGTCTTCTTCAGGGTCTATTTTGCCTATTTTACCAAAACTTAACTTAATATTCTTTATAGTCTCTTGAAGGAACGGAGATCTCTTAACAGCTTCATATAATATTTTTGACACTTCATTTATGTCTAAGCTTAGTAACATCCTTAATGGATCTACATTTTTAACCTTAACCATAAATCCTAGATGAGATGTTTTCACTGTAACATTTAATGTGTAACGAGCTGAGATAAGGTACATTATTATATGAGCTAATGTCTCGGCAACATTCTGACCTAAGGGAGCTATGAAGTACGTCTCTTCACCATGTCTTTCTACAATTAATCGGTTCTCTGAAGGTAAAGGTATATTGTTTTCTTCATATGTCTTAACAAGGTTAGAGAGCAATCTTTCGGTAATACCATCTATTTCTATATCTCCTTTTACCTCATTAGTTAGATAGTGCTGTAGATTTCTTATAATATCCACCATTATTTTCGCTGTATCCTTATCTCTTCTAGAGCCTTCACCTCGCCATATTGGTATTTCTCCTTCTTCCTCGCCTCCTGTTGGGACTACTTCAAGCTTCATATGGTTTTCATCTATGTCTATTACTCTCCAGTTTCTACCTGAGAGCCTTATTACGTCTCCTACACGTAGATATCTGAACACATATACTGAATCTATGTCGCCAATTATTCTATTTCCATACCTTACAATGAATGAGTCTCTTTCGCTCATAGTTGAAAAGAACTCTGTGAAACTTCTAGCCCACCACTTTTTATCACTATGGTTTATGTCGAAACGCCATATTTTATAAAATCCACCTCCAACTTTAAACCTATTACTGTCTGTTTTTGCTAGTATGTTGTTCTCTAGAAGATACTGTATTATGAATAAGAATTTACTGTAAGATAATCTATGATAGGGATAGCTTCGTTTAACGATATCGTATATGAACTTAGGCTCTAGGGGTCCATACTGTAAACACATTCCTACAATTTCTTTAGCAAGTACATCAAGAGGTTCCATTAAAAATTTAGTTCTCTCTAATATCCCCTTACGTGCCTTTATTGCTAAAGCTAGAGACTCCCATGCATCAATTGTACCTACACTTACAATGCTTCCTTGTGATCTAGCATAAACCTTGTGTCCGCTTCTTCCTATACGTTGAATTAATGTTATTGCTGCGCCAGGTGATCGGAATTGTATAACCTTATTTATGTCGCCTATGTCAATGCCTAACTCCAATGTTTTTGTACATACAACTGCCGTTAATGCTCCCTTTCTGAGCAACTCCTCTACATTGCTCTTTATGTGTCTTGATACCGATGAGTGATGAACATATATTTTCTTTAGTGCAAGTTTTTCTAGGGCTTCGTGAAGGGCCTCGGCTGTGAATCTGGAATTAACGAATATTAATGAGGGGGGCTCTATTACCTCACATATTTTCTTAGCTGCTTCAAGCCACGGGTCTTTAATATCTTCAGGTATACTATGGATTGAAATTTTTACCTCCTTATCAAATACTGCTTTAACTATGCAACCTGGCCTCTTTGATGACCCAAATAGTAATTTTGCTGCTTCTTCTGGATTACCCAAAGTTGCTGATAAACCTATTCTCTGGAAGTCATTACCAGTTAGTTCATGAAGTCTTTCAAGTAAAACTGCTAATTGGATGCCTCTTTTTGATTGTACAAGTTCATGTACTTCATCTACGATAACCCATCTAACGTTGCGGTAGTTTTCTCTAAACTTCGATGCCCAATCAAGATCTATTTCTAGGCTTTCTGGCGTTATAACCATGATGTGAGGTACATTTCTTAGTCTTTTAGCTTTCTCGCTAGCAGAGACTTCACCATGTTTTCTTGCAACAATAAATCCTAACCGGCTAGCCCACCATTCAAGCCTCTTGACTATGTCGTTTATTAAAGCTCTTAGAGGGGTGATGTATAATACTGCAACGGGTTCAACTTTCTCTTTCAGCATTATGTTGAATATTGGAAGCATTGCTGCTTCAGTTTTACCTAGTCCTGTTGGTGATATTAGAAGCACGTTTTTACCATTAAGTATCTCTGGTACTGCTTTTTCCTGAGCTATTGTGGGTTTTTCCCAGCCTCTTTCCTTTATTAAAGCTCTCAACCTGCTGTCTAACGTTTCAAAGACCATAACCGTCACCTCCCATAACCATGCCATCATTGCTTATTGTGTAGTTTGGCCCCCCATGCTTATTGTCGACTTGGCGTCACACCTTTAGGTAGTATTTTTTATCTGGTAGTACTGATCTTTATGGTGGATTGAACTTTAATTCTCACTGTAGACAGAAGTAATATTTAAAAATAATTCTCCTATAAGTGGGAATGCTTCAAAATATCTTTCACCCCAAACATAGTTCCTATGGTACACAGAGAGTAGAGAAATATTAGTACATTCGCTCATAGTTCATCACCAGTAACTTTAAACCTAAAAACTTTAACATAAAAGGATGACTCTTAGGTGAAAGTAGTATGGGTAAAGTTATCAAGTTAGAATGTATCGTGTGTGGTAGAAAGTATCCTTATGGTCAGGGAGTAACTATACGACTAGCCGATAAGGACTTAACTTTCCACAGTAAAACATGTGCCTTAAAATTCATAAAGTCGTTACTTGAGAAAATCCCTGAAAACCAATTAAAACCCGCCTTAAAAGAGACATTAAACGAATATGAAAAACTACTTAAGGAGAAAAAGAAGATAACCCAAAAGAAACTATAAGAGACGGTACTACTAAGGAATAAATAGTAAACATGCTTAAGAAACGATCAATAGCGATGAAGAGTGTGGCGGGCTCGACTCTAAGGGGGATGACGACTTAGGAGCCCCCTGAGCTCTCCACTGCTATAGAGGATTTACATGCTTTATTGTGCACGTGCCATCTTTTCTTTAGCCTTGTTAACTTACTTCGGGATTATCAGCCACGTATTAATAAGGTTACGTCTAATAGAAGTGAGTAGAGAAGGCTAATTAAATCTGAAATTAGTTATTCCACAACGTCCACTCTCCGTTTCACTTTCTTCTTTGTAAGACCTGCTAGCATTCCAATACCATATATTATTGCTTCAGGTCTTACAGACAGCCTGGTATATACACCACATCATTAACTTGTATGTTTAGGTTATTTAATAATTTTAGTAAGTTTGGTACTCCTCCAGATACTGTATAGCTGTCAAATCATATATTTCGACCTATAGCACATGTACCTAGTGCAACTATTAATCTTGGTCGGGGCATAGCCGATATAGTCTCTATTACCTCGGGTAGAGATTCATATGTTATCGGTCCTGTTAGCAAAACTGCATCAGCATGTCTTGGCGATACTACTAATTTGACACCAAATCTTTCAACATCGTGGAATGGTGTTAGTATGTCGAGTATTTCTATATCGCAAACATTACAACCACCAGTATTCAAATGGAAAACCCAAATACTTCTACCTAAGTATCATGGTAGGGGACTTAACTCTTCATATTCCTCTTTTACTACTTCAGACAGCTTAGTCTCTATATAGGAGAGTTGAGGGCGAGGCAATTCATGGACAACTATTTGTTGTAAATTCTCCAAATTGTTAGTTGCTCATTTGTCCGTAGATGGTATAAGGAATTACATAAATGCATTTCTGGAATTTTATAAAGAGGCTCTCAAATACATATCCTATTTTAACTCTTCTACAAAACTATTAAGCAAGGGAGGAGGTTTATGGATGGGTGTGAACCTATGATTGACATTATTAATTCTCGTTGTTCAATACGTTATTTTGAAGAGAAAGAGATACCCGAGAATGTAATAAAGGAGATATTAAAAGCTGGAACTAGAGCTCCGACTGCGGGAGGAACTGAACAATGGTTCTTTATAGTTATAAAAAACAGTAGGGTATGTAAAAGAATACATGAACTTCTCATAGAAGCACATCTAAAGTACGCGAGAGAAGCTCTAAAAACACCGTTGCCTAAGAATAAGATTAACAAATGGTATGAGAGAATGCTTGAAGGCATGTATAAAGCTCCTTTGTATATAGCAGTTTACATTGATTTACGTAAAAGACTGTATAATGATAAGTTTAAAGAAGTTGAATTCTTAATGGCTGTAGAAAGTGCTGCCGCAGCTATAGAGAACATAATATTAGCAGCTTGGAGTATGGGATTAGGATCAGTATGGCTTGGTGTTCCAGTATTGTTAGAAGGGGCTTTCAATGATATACTCAAACCTCCTGAAAACACCAAGCTAATAGCATTAATTGCCCTAGGTTATCCTAAGGAGAAACCGAGAATACGCCCTCGGAAGCCCTTAGAAGAAGTGGTAAAGATTTTATAAGGATCAGCGCTCAGCTGTTTCGTCATCAAATACTTTTCAGAACCCTTTCTTCATCATTTTGCTTTCGGTCTGCTGCAACCATCATCACATCTCAGAGGCCGTGGGATAACCTCATTCCTATGTGATTAGAGTTTTAAGCCGTTTTATTTATGTTTCTCTTTTCCATCAATAAAAATTATTGATAGTAGTGATGACAGGATACACATTACTTTACACTTAGTTCCCTATGTAGTTTTGCTATTCTACGCACTCCTTCATCTATGAGGTTTACAGGCGCTAATGAAAAGTTTAATCTTATAACACCTTTATCTTCGTCACCTATGAAGAATGGGGCTGCTGGTATTACTGCTACATCATATTTCTCTAGTAGTAAATCCACAAACTTAAAGCAATCAATATTCTCATGTAACCATAATAATACAAAACATGCCTGCAACGGGCCTTTATGTTTGTACGCTTCAATAGCTTTATCCCTAATATTATCAAACAATCCTCTACGAAGTATTTCAATTACCAGATACTGTGATATTACAGGAGCACACATATCTATAGGCTGCTTGCAGAATCATATCTTTTGTGTAACTTCTTTGTCTACTTCAAGCCAGCCTATTCTTAATCCTGTACCCAAGACTTTGCTAAAGGGGCCAACGTATAAGACTCTACCCTCATTATCAAGTGATCTTAATGTTTTCACTTGTATTTTCTCATATACTAAATGGTTGTACGCTGTATTCTCAACGATTAGGATGTCATATTTTGATGCAATTTCTAATAGGTGTTTTCTTCTATCCATACTCATTGTTACACCTGAAGGATGTTAAGCAGTTTCTGAGATAAAGGTTTTTATGGGTTTTAGTTAAAGAAATACCCCTTAGATGTGGGGGTTTTTGCCGTTTGCTTCCCGAAGGGTGTCCATGACCCCCATGTAGAGTGGCTTGTAGCCACAATGAAACATGGGGTAGAGACACAACCCGCCCTAGCAAGACCTACAATGACCTAGGACGGGAAACGGTTACCATGATAGAAGTGTCTATGGATGAAAAGGGTATAATCACCGATAAACTAGAAGAGACGTTAAAGAAGCTAAGAAGCGAAGGAAGGTTAGTGAAACTCATTTACACAATACCTACCGGGCAGAACCCCATATTGGCGCCAATAAAGTAATGTATTTACTTATGACGGATTTTCCACTATAACCACGTCCCTCAGGTTCGAGCATTATTCTAGCGATAATGTCTAATGCTTGTGAGCCACCAACAGTTACTACAATGTTATCTAGTGCTGTCTTTACATTTTCATATTTATCCATGAACTTTGCTATTTCCTCTCTTAGATCCGGTACACCTTCAGCTGGCGAGTAATTTACACATTTAGGTATTTTCTCAAAAACTTCCTTAACTAACTCTGCATATAGTGTTCTTGGTATGATATTGGGATCTGGTTCACCTGCAGCAAAGGATACAATAGGTTTTATTTTCGACTTCTTAGCTATCTTTGCTACAGCCTCCCTAATAGGCGATGGCCTCATTAAGTTTACACGACTAGTAAAAAACTTATAATAATCAGGTTTAGCCATTCCAACACCTTAAAATAATGCTTGAACATTGAACTTGGAGTTTACCACATATTTACTAGTAATGAGGTTATACTAAATATATCAGCAATATATTTGAGCGGTTAATAACCACACGTTATGCAGGCATTTAAATATTATAGTATTATTGTCCTTTACTGAAATTAAAAATAGAGTATTTTTCTTTAAACTATTTTCTCTTAACAGCAAACGCTAATATGGCTATTAATAGAGCTAGCACCGCAACTATTAATGCTATCTCAGTCTGCTTAAATGGAGCCATAACCGTCGGGGATGTAGTTTGAGTTACTGGTGTTGTAGTAACCTCTACCTCACTTATTGTTATAGTCGTAGCTGTTTGTGTAGGTGTTGTTGGCACTACTTCTGTATGTTCTATGGTCACTGTAGATACTATGGAGAATTTAATAGTATATTTTCCTGGCTTCTCGAAGAAGAGTATAGGTGTTGAGCCTTTTAACATAAGCTTCCCTGTAGATGAATAATATAGCACTACACTATTAGGTGGCAAAATTACCTTACACTCTGTCGTTGGATTTATATCTAGTCTCCATATGCCCTTATCTTCATTGTAATGTAGCATTTTTGTAGTCTCATAGATTATGTTAACCTTTGTAGAGTTCAAAGCATACACTGTTATACTTGTCCCATTAAAGTCGTATGGTAATGGTAGCCCCTTTTCATCAAATACTAGTAGAGTTGACTGTTCGGGAGAGCCTTCTAAATTCACAGTTACCATTATTTTTCCTTTAGTCTCGATGGTTAGAGATACTACTACTGCTGTAGGATATACCGTATATATAGCGTTGCCCGCAAGGAGTAAAAGCATTAAAGCTGCTATTACGCTGCTCATTCCCACACTATTTCACCCCTAAATTTAACGTAAAGGATATTCCTTAAATCTGTTATCTATCAGTGAAATACAATGAAACGCGTTTCGAAAGTGTTTCACTAATATTTCATAGATAGGGTTTTCTAAAATACCGTCTAAAAATTTACTTGGAAGGGTGATGGTGTATGAGTCAAAGAGCATATAGGCTAATATCAGTTATATTAGCGGTACTGCTCATAGCCAATGTACTATCAGTTACTGCAAATCTCATACCGATAACGCCAGTTAAAGCAGTCACTACGGAGTCTGAAGAAGTAAAAGTGTTAATAGTGAATATTGAAAGAGTATTAGACTTCATAAACTATAGAATTATACTCTTGGAAAATGAGGGCTATACGGTACCACAGGAAATAAAGGATATAGTCAAAGAGATTAGCGACTTACTAACTGAAGTGAAGAAGAAGTATGATCAAGGAGCATATGAGGAAGCTAAAAGTATTGCCCTTACTGCTTTAGAGAAATCATATGAAATTATTGAGAAGTTACCGGTACCTAAAGCGTACCAGGAATACATTGAAAAAGTAATAGTCAAATCCGATGTTGAAAGTATGCTCAATCTGATCAACATCCTAAATAAGACTATTATAGAGGCAAGTGATTACGTCGAAAACAAGACTATCATAGCAAACCTAGTAAAAGCCCTAAATAGAGTTAAAGAAATACTAATGAAGGCTAAACATGTTGCAGATAAAGAACCTAGTAAAGCCCGTGAAATAGTGTTCACAGCTTTACTGAATATTACGCAAGCTCAATGGGCTATTAGAAACATAGCTGAAGAGGTAGGAGTTAAGAAGGTTATAAGATAATTAAGGAGAGACAATTATTCCTATCAAAGCTACCCAATAAAGTAATTATGTTACAAAGAGAAGTAACTAAGCTAAAGGATATAGCAAGACCAGACATTGCACTATCTAAATTAGAGGAATTAGAGAAACTCATAAACGAGACATTAAAGGGTGCTAAAGAAGTTGAAAAAGTGAAAAACTTCAAACATGCCTTTAGAATATTAGAGAACAATTTAGGTGCAATTAAGGTAGTCGGAGTAGTAAGTGAGAGTAAGAGTAAAACCATAGAAGCAGCATTAGAGAGTGTTAAAAGCGAGAATATAACAGGTATAGCACGAGCTATTTTAGCTCACGCACAAGCATTAGAGAAGGCCTTAACAGGATTAGAAAAGGCTGTTGAACATATCCCCACCATTCCAGTAGATGTAAAGAAGAATATAACTAAAGTAATTGAAATAGCTAAGAATCTGACACTGAAAATTAAAGACTTAGTAGGCTACATCATATCGGGAGAACTCGAGAAGGCTCGTGATGTACTTAGCGATATAAAGGCAGAGACAGAAGAGATAAACTTACTTATAACCAGTATAGAAAATGAGCTTAAAGGTGTGCCTGGACCCCACATAGGCATACTTAAATCAGTAAAGACCATTGTAACAAAAATGGTAGAGCAAGTAGATTTACTAGCTAAGAAAGTTTTAGAAGTAACAAGTAAGATCAAAGAGAAGATAAAGGAAGAAAAGAGACTTAGGAAGGAAGCTGAAGAGTTATGCCTTAATGCAACTAAACGCCTAGATAGAATGGTAGATAGATTAAGAGAGCTACAAGACAAAATTGCCAAGGTATCTGAGAAGATAAATGCAACAGAAAAAGCAGATGAAATATTAAAGGTCATCGAAGAGGCCATCACTAATATAGAGAGGCTTAGAGAAAAGATTCAAACCATTCTAGAGAACGTTACCGAACCGGTAAGTGTAATTAAAGAAGTGAATAACATATTATCTGAGGCCCAAAGCATCGAAGACAATGTTGAAGAGAAAATCTATGAATTCATATTAACATTACGTGACATAATTATGGATGAAATAACTTCAGCAATAACTCTAAGTGAAAGCTTAATTAAACAACCATTAAACTTAACGAAAACTGAGATAAAGAAAATAAAAATGAAGATCAAGGAATTAGAAACATTAGTACACATGTTAAAGGAGCTACCAAAAGATCCATCAAAAGCTTTAGATTTCCTTGATAAAACTATAGAGAAAGCACATGAATTAATAACAGATATGGAAAAGACCACCAAAGAGCTACTTAGCAATGCAGCTAAAAGAATTATAGAAAAAGCAAAGCACCTCTTAGAAAGAATAACCAGCCTGAAAAGAGAAGTAAAAGAAGTCATTGAAAAGACGATAGAGGTAACTTCATCAATAAATGCAACGGTTGACGTTTCAATATTAAATCAGGTACTAATAGATATAAGCCGGTTAGAAGAGAAAATAGTAAACATAACAGTCATAGTTAATGTGAACATTACTAAAGCATCAACACTATTAATAGAGATCGAAAAAACATTAAATGTTCTAATAGAAAAATATGAGAATACCACAACCATAATAATTAGACATGTAATAGAGCATGTAAGAGAGTACATTAGTAGCGTTAAGACTGAGCTTCAGAAACTAAAGACCAAAGCAAAAGAAGCTAATGTTAGTGAAGTAGAGAAACTAGTTGACCACATACTTAAGAAGGTAGATGAGGTTTCAAAGAAGCTTGAGAAGATGAAAGGTAAAGCAATTGAGAAGCTTGAACTTATAGAGGATACGATAAAGGAGGTAAAGGAGCTCACAAAGGACATGGAAGAAGACGTTAAAGAAGTACTAATGGAACATATGGATAAGTTAAAAGAGAAGCTAATGGAAGAGAAAAAAAGAATAGAGAAGCTAGTGGAGCTAGCTAAGAAGGTTTCAGAAAAAGCTAACGCGACAAAGGATGTAGAAGACGATCTTAAGGAACTCTCAAAGACTGCTGATATGATAAAAGAGCTCTTAGCTAAAATAACAAACGTTAAAGATGACATTGAAGTATTAATTGAAACGATAATATCAGTAAAAGTAGGAATGGAGAAAGTCAAAGATAAGGAAATAGAGATAACTCATAGCGTAGTAGTTAAGATTAAGGATAAGGTTCTAATAAGCATTAATAGCACTCTTGAAAGAATAGGAGACATCATAGATAAGACTGTAGAAGTCCTTGTAACAGTCAACATAACTGATATGGAGAACTATGTAGACAAACTAAAGACTGTAAGAGAACATCTAAAACAGTTAAAGGAGAAGATAGTAAAGTTACCATCTAATGCTACAAAAGCCTTAATGACCTTAGATAACATAACTAATGACTTAGTAGAAGAATATAAAAAGCTAAGAGAATGTTGTAAAGAGTTAAAAGGCAAACTTCTAGATAAAGTAGATGAAAAAGTATCATCAATACAAGAGAAAATTGAGTATTACGAAGACAAACTAAGAGAAGTATATGAGAAAGCTAATGTAACTGACTATACTGAGATTAAGGAACTACAGAAGATAATTGAAGAACTAAAGGATGTTAGGAGTAGAATTAAAGAACTAGAGAAACTCGACTTAGAGTCAGCACTAACAGAGTTAAAGAGTTTAGTAGAAGAAGCGAAGAAATACGAAGAAAAGGGAATAAACACTGCTAAGGAAGGTGTTAAAAAGACAGTTGATATGGTTAAGAAGGGACTTGAAGAAGCTAAAGAGGAGATAAATAAAGGTAAAGAGTATATCCAAGAGTTAAAGAAGATAGTAAAGGTTGAGGAATTAGAGGAAGTATTAAACGACACCCTCAAATGCATAGACTCAATTGAAAAGAAGCTAGCCAAGATCCCAGAGATGAAGTTAGAAGAAGCACTAAAAGAGCTGAGCAATACACTAGAAGACTACAAAGATCATGTTAAACCAAAGATAGAGAAAGCAAAGAAAATAGCGGCCAAAGCCAAGAGATGTTGCGAGAAAGGGTTAGTGAAGCTATATGAGCAACTAAATAACGAATTCAAGTCATTAAATAGCACCATCAATGAATTATGTAATGTCATCAAGAAGATGAGGAATATACCAGAAGACATAAAGGAAGAGCTATTAGAAAAGATGAAGGATATAAAGGAGCTACTTGCCAAGTCCATTAAGAAAGTTAAGAATAGCATAGTGAGTATCTTGAAGGGAGAGATAGATGAAGCTAAATCCCATCTCGCTGAGGCAAAAGACATACTAAAGAAGGCTTCAAGTATAACAGATGAAGTAGCATCAGTGTTAAACGAGTACATGAAGAACCAGGGTCAGGCACTTAAGAGCGCCTTTGAGAAGTGCTCACAAATACTCAATAAACTAATAGAAGCAATAGAAGAGTTAATGAGTTAAATATTTAAAAGATCAATCTTTTTTCTTGGCTTTAATAACTAATTTTCCAGCCACTCTTTCAACATCAATGTAACCTAGTTTTTGAAGCTTTTGAACTCTACGCCAAACAGTACTTTTAGATATATTTAAGGTCTTTGTTAATTCACTTAATGTTATTGTTTCTCTTGACTCCACAATTTTCAAAATTTCTTTATCTCGTTCATCTAGAAAGCTCTCACTTATTACTATAGTTGTAGTAGTTTTTTGTTTGAAATAGTAATAGATTATAGCTGCTATTGGTGGTAACATAAGGAGTATTATGAGGGGTAAGAATAGATCTTTTAGTAGGTCTCTCTCGGGCTCTACGGTTGAGGTGACATGTGTAATGGTAGGTGTAGTAGTGGTATTTGCTACTGTAATTAATGTAGTAGGGGTTGTCCGAGGCCTCATTGACTCAGTTAATGCTACAGGTATAGCTGAAGTAAAGTATACTTCATAATCTCCTCTAACATTATATCGTAATATGATTCTTCCATTTTCAGCTCTAATTTGGGGGTTTCCAGTATACTTCAGCAGTATGGAGTTTTCAGGTAAAATTATTGTTGGCGGGAGGAAGGGTTTAACATGAAGAGACCATATACCATTAGTAAATGTCACTAGCTTCTGTGTCATATATATTAGCGTTATTTTAGTAGCATTAAGAGAGTATATGGTTATAGTTGTCTTATTTTGATCGTATGGTAGAGGTAAACCGTGCTCATCTAGGACTATTATGCTTCCAGGTTTTACCTGTCCCTCTAAAGGTAGACTTACTCTTAATTCTCCATGTAAACTAACTATAACCGTAACCAAGACTGAACCATTCAGATAGGTATTATAAGTGATACTGCCTTTAACATTGTTTATAGGCTGTTGGATGGCATAAACGAACAGATAGAATGTACCATGAGAGCAAGATAGTGTAATAGACAGGGTTAAGGCTATCAATATACTTAGATATAACATTCTGAAGCATATTTGTTGTCTGTTTACACCCCCATGCATTCAATAGACCCCGATAGCCTTCCTCAATGAACTTAGTTTTTCAGACTAGTTAAAACTTTGTGTTATACTAATAAAACTATTACCTTGGTCAATCATTGTAATGAATGGTGAATTAAGCATTTGTAGTACTAGTTGCATTAGTAGTTTTAGGTGTCGAATACATTGAGTAATAGGCGTGAGGATTATTTCAAACTTTCTACAAGATATCATAGGATTTACAAAGGTAAGATGGAGATATCATTCAAAGTTCCCATAGAGAGTTTAAAGGATTTTGCCATATGGTATACTCCTGGTGTAGCTGGACCTTGTAAAGCAATTGTAGAGAATCCTGAGTTATCATTTGAGCTAACTTACCGCTGGAATACAGTTGCTGTGATAACGGATGGTAGCCGTATACTTGGGTTAGGGGATATAGGACCTGAAGCAGGCTTTCCTGTTATGGAGGGTAAGGCTTTACTATTTAAATATCTGAGTGGTGTTGATGCTATACCTTTAGCTTTAGCAGTGAAAGACGCTGATAGACTTATAAATATTGTGAAAGCTTTAGAGCCCAGTTTTGGAGGAATAAATCTAGAAGATATAGCTAGTCCTAAATGCTTTTACATATTAGAGAAGCTTAGAGAAATACTAAACATACCGGTATGGCATGATGACCAGCAGGGTACAGCTTTAGTCACACTAGCCGCTTTAATTAACGCTTTAAGAGTTGTAGGCAAGAAGCTAACAGATATACAAGTTACTGTTATAGGTGCTGGAGCAGCCGGAATATCAATCGCTAAATACATCATGGTTGCAGGTGTTAAGCCTAAAAATATCTTCATGGTTGATAGTAAAGGTATCCTTTATCGTGGGAGAAAGGATCTAAAGTCGGATGATCCTTGGCTTAAATGGAAACGTGAATTGGCAGAGATAACAAATGGGGAACAGAGAGTAGGCGGTATACGAGAAGCACTAAAGGGAGTTGATGTAGTTATTGCGGTTTCAAGACCTGGACCTGGAGTAATTAAAAAGGAATGGATTAAACTAATGAGTGATAATGCTATAGTTTTCGCTCTAGCCAATCCGATACCAGAGATTTGGCCCTGGGAGGCTAAAGAGGCAGGCGCAAAAATAGTAGCAACTGGTAGAAGTGACCTACCTAACCAAATAAATAACTCTTTAGGGTTCCCAGCGGTCTTTAGAGGGGCGCTTCAAGTAAGAGCATGTAAAATAACTGATGGTATGTGCTTAGCTGCTGCTTATGCTCTAGCAGACTACGCTGAAGAGAAGGGATTACATGAGGAATACATTATACCCTCTATGGAGGATGTGGGAGCATATATTATGGAATCTTTAGCTGTTGCCATGAAAGCTATGGAGGAAGGGATGGCTAGAAGGAAAGTGTCTATACAAACATTAGAGTCTGAAATAGAAGAGTTAATATGGAGGCCAAAACACCTCATGAAAATACTTATAAACAGTAAACTCATAAAAACCTTAGAATAAAGGTAATAGCAGTAATTAAGCCTATTGAGATACGTAATAATGGGTGCTATTTCAATGGATAATTTAGAAGTTAAAATGAGCAAGAAATACATTTATATTAAACTACCTGGCGGAGTAAAGGCTTATTTACGATACGAGATTATAGATAATGTAATGAAGCTTCTTGAAACTTATACGCCACCAGAGTATAGAGGTAAAGGTCTAGCAGCAAAACTGGTAACATACGCACTTGAATACGCTAAAAACAAAGGATTGAGGGTGAAGCCAATCTGCTCTTATACAATAAGGTACTTCATCAAACATCCTGAATATCGTAGCCTACTTGTAGAGGAATATAAGAATATCAGTCTAGAAGAGGCGTTCGAGAAAAGATTAGAGGAAGAAAAGGGACTAAAATAGAGCTAAAGTATGCTAACAATATTATAGCATTATATGTATATTATTTTTTGTTATAAGATTTTCTTTCAATACAACATAGTATGCTAAGTCAAATACTTTACTGGCCTTATTCACTATAACAACATCACTTGAAGCTATAATCTCACCAGTTTCTATAATCGTTTTATCTGCTCTTTCCTTAACTATGGCTACTCCATTTATATTTAATTCATTGATGATATTGTTTGATACTGAGGCTATCACACCACTGTGGCTTATTTGCTTATCATATACTATTATTACTTTTTTAGGTGAAAGCTCTTTAATATGCTTAAGTATTAACTGTAATATTTTATTGTGTAATGTCGGGTTATAACTAAACTTTTTATAACTTTTCATTATGTCTCTTAAGAGGCCATCGGTTGAAATACATACTGGAATATTTTCTAAAACCGACTGCACTGTTATTAGAACATTAAATCCATCAACTACTAAGGTTTTATCTTTAATTTCATATGGTGCTACTAGTTTCCTTAGTCTAGAATATGATTCTATTGTAGGATGAATACACCTGTAAAGTATCATTAATTCGCACTTTGTTAATCTATACTTGAGGCTTACTAATTTTAGTGCAGTCTCTCTAGTAAATCCCATGTCAAGTAGAGTTAAATAATGTTTAGATGCTCTTTTTGCCTTAGCTATGTCTATAGGTTTCTTATTTCTACTCATTCTCCTTAACACTGTACCTTACTTGTGCTTTATGGTACCACTTATGATAGCTTTGATTTCATCAATATTAGGCTCTGCTCTTGTAACTCCTTGAATATAATCCTTCTTTCCTCCGCCTCTTCCTTTGATATGTTTCACTAGATTATTATGTATGGTTATAGCTGTTAGACCCTTATCTACCAAGCTCTTGGAAACAGCGACAACGTATATTATTCTATTAGGTATTTTACTAAACAATATTATTACATTGTCCTCTTTCAGTTTCTCATTTATACTCTTAACTACGTCGGATAGGTCTTTGTAGCCTAAATTATCTAAGATTGAAACTATAACATTAATGTTGTCTACTTTCTCTCTAGACGATATTAAATTGTTCACTAGTAGCTTCATGTATTCACGTTTAAACATGCTCATTCTCTTCTTGTATTCGCTTAGTTCTTCAAGTAGGCTTTCTACTCTACTTGGTAACGTCATTATTGAGGCTCCAATCTTCTTAGCTATATTATTCAATTCTCTCATAAGCTTTTGTAGGTATTCTAATGCAGCCTCTCCAGCTACGTATTCTAGTCTTACAACACCATCTTGAATTCTTTCAACATTTATTATCTTTATTAATCCTATTTCACGAGTATTCTTTAAATGTGTGCCAAAACATGCTTCTACATCCCATCCTGGTATCTCAACAACTCTTATATGAGATCCTGGCGGAACACCACCTTGATATAATATTAGTCCATATTTCTCTTCTGCAATATCTCTTCTCATGAATTCCGTTTTTACATCTAATCCTTGAAATACGATTCTGTTGGCTTCTCTCTCTATTCGTTCTATTTCGTCCTCACTTAGGCTTTCATAATGTGTTATATCTAATCTACCTTTTTCTACCGATTTCTCTGCTCCAGCCTGCCATACATGATGTCCTAAGACTTTACGAGCTGCACCAAGTATTACATGTGTTGCTGTATGATGCTTCATAAGCCTATACCTTCTCTCCCAGTCTATTACCCCTTTTACCTTAAGTCCTTCTTTGATGCTGAATTGAGGCTTCTCAAGCTTATGTATTATTACATCTCCTACTTTTTGCACATCGATAACTCTTATTCTATTACCATTTACCTCGACATATCCTTCATCAGCTAATTGTCCTCCACCTTCAGGGTAAAAAGCTGTTTTATCTAGGATTAAGTATTCTCCATTAATGACTCTCAGTACTTTAGCTTCAAACCCCTTAATATACGGGTCTTCATGGAATAGCATTTTTGTAGCGGGAAGGTCCTTTATTTCTTTTGTTATATTCTCTGGTATCTTGTATTCTTCTTTCTTAAGTGGCGCCCTTGAGTGTCTAGAAGCTACTAGGGAGTAGAAGTTTATTGGTATTTCAACTTTTACTCCCATCCTCTCTGCTTTCTCTTTAACTATATCTGGGGGAATACCATGCGAGTCGTATATTACTATTAGGTCATTTAGGGGTATTGCTGTTTTACCCTTATATTTCGATATAAGTCTTGAAACTATGGTTTCTCCTCTTCTTAGTAATTCCCTAAATCTCTTTTCCTCAAGTTGTGTAACGTAGATTATGTATTCGCTATTCTCTTTAAGTTTGGGAAAGTCATTGCGCCAGTAATCTATCTGAAGTTTTATTATGTCAGCCAAGCTTGTGTCAGGATTTAGTATTATAAGTGATCTTAGTGCACGTCTAATTACAAGCCTAGCTAAGTATCCTTCACCAGAATTAGATGGTACTATACCGTCTGCTAACATTAATGCTAGTGTTCTAGTATGATCCGTAATAGCGAACGCTCTCTCAAGCTTATCTAAGATCTCTTTTACATCTTCTATTGGAGTTCCTGTTGCTTGAGAAACTCCTTTATAAAATTCCTCTAAAGACTCAAGATTCTCTGGATCAACTCTTGAGGCATACTGTCCTATAGTATATAGTATGTTTTCTCGTGGTGATTCAACACCCAACATTTTCATTACTTTATCTAGTAACTCTCTGTAAATAGCATGAAACGCTGTTGGCGTCCTTTGAGAATACCATGCTATTCTTTCAACACCATAACCCGTATCAACAATTTTCAATGGTATTTCAGTATAGCTTCCATCTTCAACTTTGTATTTCATGAACACTAATGTTGCTAGCTCTAAACCATCTACAGTTACTTCAAATGAGGGGCCAGCGTTTCCTCCTCCTTCCCACCATGATTCTTTATATGTTATTTTCTCTGGTGGAATCTTTAATTCTGTTGTAAAGAATTCGAAAGCATATCTTACTGTTTCATCCTTCCAGTAAATGTATTTATCAGGATAGTTGAAAGCGTGATGAGCTGCCATTTCAAATGATGTAAGATGTCTACCTGCAGTCTTACCTACATTATCTATATCTTCGAGCCTAATACAGGGTTGAGATACAACTAACGGGTTTGCGGGTGGCGGTATAATGCCAGCTGTTACGAAGGGCTGGAAATCAACAATGCTAGCTATGGTTAAATAGAGATCATCTCTCCATCTTGCAACAACAGGTCTAGGTTCTACGGGCTTATGTCCATGTTTAGCAAAGAACTCTATAAATACTCTTCTCGCCTCAGTTACCGTGAGTGGTGGTGCCTTACTTTCTTTAAAGAATGTGTATTCAACACAAGGGGCATCATTACAATATGTTTGATCAGGATTTAACGTCCAGAACCATGTTTTACATCTTGGACACTGCTTTCTAATAAAACCTCTTTCTTTGAAGAACTCTAGCCTATACTCTTGCTCGTTGCTCAAAAGATAACACCACTGATGTATTGACCAACTATGTAGAGAATGTAAACGAGTCTAGTAATAAATGTAACTTACTTAGAGTAAAATATCATTATATTCATGAGGAAATTAATAGGGAAAATATTTTAGCGTTGATAGTTAGCCGAAGAGAGCTTCTAGACCAGCAGCTATCTCTTCTTCACTCATTCCCTTCTTCTCTTCTTCCTCTTCCTCCTTCTTCTCCTCAGCTGCTTCCTCTTTCTTCTCTGCTGGAGCCTCGGCAGGAGCGGCAGCAGGAGCAGCTACAGGTACTGCTACAGTCTTTATTGCTTCATCGATATTTATGTTCTTTAACGCAGCTACTAATGCTTTTAGCCTAACTTCATCTACTTCTATTCCTGCTGCTTCTAGCACCTTTCTAACATTTTCTTCATTTATCTCTTTACCTGCTGAGTGTAAGAGGAGGCTTGCATAAACGTACTCCATGGGCTTATTTCACCTCTGAGTCTGTGTCTGAAGATGATTTTTGGTATATAAATGTAACTTTTATAACATGTACTTAACCAAATAATGCCTCTAAGCCGGTGGCTATTTCTTCCTCAGTGACTTCTTTCTCTTCCTCCTTCTCTTCCTCCTTAGCCTTCTCTTTCTCTTCCTTCTTTTCCTCAGTAACAGCAGGTTTAGCCACTTCTAGTCCTAGCTCTGGTGCTACTTGAGCTAGTACACTAGCTAAGGCCTGTGCTGTAGCATATGCCTTGGCTAGTATGTGTGGTAGAGTCTCATCAGTTATGTATGATGCTTCTACAGCAACAGCTAATGCATCTATATATGCTTTGGCTACAGCTAATTTCAGTGCTTCAGGTTCAGGTATTACTGCTGTAAGAGCTACTTTGAGTGCGTTTAGATGTGCTTCTGCTATTTGACACTTATATTCATCAAGGTTTATTGCTAGCTTCTCAGCGGGGATAATTAATCCATTATCGTAGACTACTTTTAATCTTACCCCTACTTCTATTGGTTCTATTCCTAATTTTTGAAGTATTGAAGCTAAATCAGCTGATATTACATCTCCCGGTTTAGCTACAACAGTATCCTTGGAAACCCAGATTGTGCCCTCCTGAATCTTGGTTGGTATTTTTAGCTTTCCGAAAACACTAAGTATCGGACCTGGAGGTATACCAGTATTTCCTGCTGGTATAATTATCTCCTTAGGTGCTTTATCACCTGGTTTCGCTGGTGCAGACATCTTATACTTTTCTAGTATCATGTGTAGTTCGAATGGGTTCATATTAGTAAATACGAAGATGTTGGAGCCTTGAAGGTACTTTATGAGCTCATCTATATTTTTTAGGTTACTTTGAGATAGAGCTATCTTCATTAGCGTATTCTTTGTTACCCTTAGTACTGCTTTACCTCTAAGTCTCTTTCTTATCTGTTGTAGCTGAGCCGAAGGTAACCCTGTTAAATCAGCTATGCCTATAACTTTATATTTACTTATTAGCTCTTTTAAGTATTCTACTTCCTTAATCTTCCATTCTGGTATTTTCCTAACTCTCTTAAGCATGGCCATTGCCATCTCACCTTATCTTAACTTCAACTGGTGGCCCCATTGTAGTTTTTATTATTATTTTAGCTATATTGTAAGTGGGGTTTTTAAGTCTAGCTTCGAGCGAGCTTAAGACAGCTAATGCGTTTTCTGCTAGCTGTTCTAATGGCATATCCTCAGTACCTATTCTACACATGACTTGTGGTTGGTCCTTGGTTCTTATAATTACTGCACGCTTGTATCTTTCTACAACAGCTTTAATATCAGCTGATGGTGGCACTGGAACAGGCATTTTACCTCTTGGTCCTAAGGCTGGTCCTAAAGTTCTACCTGCAATCGCCATTAAATCTGTCCTAACAAGGACCCAGTCACACTCTTGAGCTATCTTTTTAGCTGCCTTTTTATTACCCATTATTGATTGTATGTCCTCTCTACTTAACACTTTATATGCATCCGTTTCTTTAGCCTTTAGTAACATATCACCATCAGCTACAACACATATTCTAACTTCCTTATTTGGCTTGTATGGTAAGAATACTACCTCCCTAATTCTACCCTCTGGGGTCTTAGGATCAACACCACGTAGTACTACGATTATTTCTACTGATTGCTTAAATCTTCTCTTTTTACTTTTGCTTATAGCCTCCTTTATCGCTTCCATAATTTTCTCTTTTGAAACTACCATTGACATAGTCTTACTCCTCCCCTTCCTCCTTTAAATATTCAGCTTCATACTTGGATAAAAGGTTGTCATATGCTCCTTCATCTATTTCTTTAGATACTTCTTTAGGGTCTTTACCATTAACTGTTATTCCTATTGATCTTGCAGAGCCCAATATCATTTTTACTGCCCCTTTAAGCGTTTTAGCTAGCAGTTGCTTCTTCTTCATTAAGGCTATTTCAATGATTTTTTCAAGAGGTAAGTCTCCTATCTTTTCTACACTGGGTCTACCTGATGGCCTCTGAGCTCCAACAGCTTTAAGTAACAGAGCTGTTGTTGTTGGTATACCTACTTTTACTTCAAATTTCTTAGTATCAATATCAACTATTATTTCTACGGGAACGGTTAATCCTTCGAACTGTTTTGTCTCTTCATTTATTTTATTGACTACCTCTACGACATTTACTCCTAAAGGTCCAAGAGCGGGCCCTAGTGGCGGACCTGGGGTTGCTTTACCGCCTTCAACTAGTACTTTAATACTCTTCTTCTTCGCCATTCCTTTTTAACCTCCTTTCTCCGATCTACTCCTTCTTCTTTACCAACTTAACGTAATCTCCTGGAACTGTGATTTGAAGCGGAAATGAGGATTCGAGAATATTAAGGACTACCTCGTTCTTTGCGAGTTCAACTCTAACGACTATAGCTTTCATACCTCTAAAGGGTCCAGCTATAATTTCTACGGTATCACCTGGTGTAAGACCTTCAATAACAGGTTTAGGTACTAGAGCTCTCTCAACATCATCAAATGATACCATTCCAGGGGCTTGACCTTTAACATGTTTAATGTCTCTTATAGCCTCATAAACTATATGTAGGCCTGGTGCTTCAAGTATGACGTAGCCCCTAATACCCGGAGGAACAATAATTGATCTAATATCTAATTTGGCTGCCTTAACTCTGTTCTCAATTAATAGAGCTACATTAATCTCTTGACCTGCTGTAGTCCTTATGGCGTAGAACCGTGTCTCTTTTTCACCTTGCGAACTCATTATAAGTGTACCTCATTGCATTTATGATGCAAATGCTTGTAAGAGTATAGTAGTGAGTAGTCTAATGAAGTAAGCTATTCCACCTACGAGGAAGAAGGCTAATAATGATATTTTAAGTGATAGCATGTACTCTTCACGATCAGGCTTTCTTGCTAGTGTAATTATCTTCCTCCACATCGTGAATATTTCTGATGGCTTCAATATACTCTACGCCTCTTAGTCTACGGTCTACCTTAAGTTTACTGCGAGAAAAGGTTAGTAGTGGTATCTTTAAAATTTTCCGTTTTCCTCTACTATGATCATCTACTCTACTTTCTATCGAGTATGTCACTATTTCATACTTCTAACCTTAATTATATTTCCAATATATCTAGACCTTTTGATTTACATATCTCTTTTATGTACCTTCTCTTAGCACCCTTGATACTCTTCTTTTCTATTACCGCTATCTTGTATTCTTCTATGGTCTTCTGTAAAGCTTGAGTTATTAATTCCTCATCAACGTATTCTATAGAATACTTAGCAAATATATGCCCATATCCTATACTCTCATTTAGAGCTAGTTTTGTATGTTTATGAGCATAGTGGCCTCCACCAAAACCTAAAGCTGGTGTAATATGGGGCATAGCATTCTTTTCTAGTTTTTTCAAGGTTTCTAAAACAGTTAAAGCAATTACTCTACCAGCCTTTACATATCTCCATTCTTCCTCCGAACTCCCGATTTCTATAAATGCTACTGGCTTTGATACCTCTGTTGGACCATGATGTGTAACCTCTAGGACCACATCAAACTCTTCAATCAGGTTTTCACTTGAGGCTAATTTGTGTAGATTTTTGAGCATCTCCCTAGTTAATGAAGGATAAGTGTATGCTAGCTCTCTAGGTCTTCCACCATATAATGCTTCGTCTCCCGGATTCCCGGGGTAATGAATAGTTAATGATTTAATATTCTTTTCACTTCTATGTCTGGATAGGTAAATGAAGAAACTAGCTTGAGGAATTATATCATGGACGTAATTAATGTATACTATATCTTCGGGTAAGCCTATTAGATAGGCTTTTGGCTCTTCTATTTCAATAAACAGATTATCATGTATTTTTCCTAACTTTTTATACTTTACCTCTTCTAATATTCTATCCTTGATGTTTATTCCAGCTAAATCTTTTAGAGAGTAAACTAGAACAGGCAACATAGATTTATCCATGAGAGATCCCACATTTTAACCTTTAATCTTTACTGAAACAGTTTCTTAATAAACCACTCACTAGTAAATATATCTAAGTCTTCATATCCTTGACCTGTACCTACATATAGAATTGGCTTCTTTACTTCATGAGCTAATGAAATTATGACTCCGCCTTTAACATCAGCATCAACTTTAGTAACTATGAGGCCATCTATTCCTACAGCTTCATTGAATGTTTTTGCTTGCTCTATTGCGTCATTACCTGTAAGGGCGTCAACTATTAATATTTTGTAATGTGGTTTTACCACCCTACTTATTTTTCTTAATTCGTCCATTAAGTCACTATCTGTATGCATTCTACCAGCAGTATCAACTATTACTACATGGAAGCCCCTAGACTTAGCATACATTACAGTATCATAAGCTACAGCTGCAGGATCTGAACCGTACTTATGTTTAACTATCGGTACATTAATGTTTCTAGCATGCTTTTCTAACTGCTCTTGGGCACCTGCTCTGAACGTGTCACTGGCTGATATTACTACTCTTAATCCTAACTTTCGGGTATATCTATATGCAACCTTAGCTATGGTTGTTGTTTTACCTACACCATTAATACCCAACATTAATATTATAACTGGTCTTTCGTTTTTTACAAGACTTAGAAGTTCATTTTCGAACTCGGGTTTCTCTACATTCGTTAGTAGTTTTTTCATCTTTTCTTTAAGAACTTCTTGAACGTATTGCTTTACATCTATACCGCGTTTAATTTTTGTACCCTCTAACTCACTTACTAATGTTGCTATGATATCCTCAGCAACGTCATAAGCTACATCACTTTCGATAAGTTCATAAAGGAAGTCGTTTAGTACCTCCTCTAGTTCCTTCCTAGATAGAGTTTTCGTAGAGACCGTACTTACAATTGAGTTAAAGACTTTCTTTAATCTGTTAAGCATCACTCTTAAACCTGACTACTATTTAATTACTGTTTTTGCTTCGGATTCTCTACGTGAAGACTCAAGCTTTTGTAAAGCATCTTGTAATGCTGCAATCCTCATATTGATCTGATCTAGCATTGATTGTAATCTCTTTATTTCATTTTCTAATTCCTTACTATACTCATTTAGCTTATTAATTGTCTCGTCAATTGTCAGCTCTCTATGTACACCAAGGCCTAAATTTAAGAGAACCTTTGAGACATCTTTGATTTCAGCTTTGACTAGAACTCTATTACCTAAGGGCAGTAGAATTTCTTCCGCTTCTCCCGATTTTATTGCATTCAACTCTTCAATGGTGACTCTTGCGTCATTAAGGAGGTTAGCTAAGGACTCTATAGTGTTTTCTAGGGCTTGGGCCCTCTGCTGCCAATAGTTTATTTCTAATATTATTCTACTTCTTTCATCTAGTACTGTGACGGGCTGGCTTTGGGACATGTCTCACCACAATCCTATCTAGCTTATGAAGTGCTAGTATTTGCAGACTCTTGGTCTCTTCTACTGGTATCTCCTTTACCTCATATATTCTTATATGCTTTCTTTTGACTTTGTGATTGCTGCCTAGCACTGAGTATACTAGTTCTACTGCTTCTGAGGATTTAGTTGCTCTTACATCCTTTACGAATTTTTGCCATCTAGGGAGCTTATCATGACTTATTAGCATTTCGCCTATCACTCGGAAAACCTTAACTTCTGTCATAGGTTTTCACCTCGTTATATCAAACACTTGTTCTATACGCATTATTTCGGGACCTGTGGTGAGTTCACCTACTATAGCTCCTTTTGAGTTAACTACTAAACCTGACCTTACGAATGATGATCCAAAGTTGACTGTACCTACATCTGCTTTTACATTAAAAAATTTTGCTAACTTCTCTATTTCGGTTTCTGGAGTATCAGGATGTAAGAGTAAACCTTTGTTAGTTATTGCAGCAGCAGAGCCTACTGTTGGTATTCCCGCTATGAACCCTTTTGTTACATGTTTTACTTCTAAAGTTTCCTCTATTTCAGCTAATCGAGCATCATCCATTAACATACTTACTAATGCTGCAGCATCGTTCGCTAATATTAGGTTACCTAGGGCGTTTCTTTTTGATGACAGTATATGCATCTTCATGTTGTTTTCTTCGCATATCCTCTTGAACATTCTTATTTCATCATCATTTAGAATGTTTGGTAATAACATTCCTCTATTATTACCTGCTACAAATATACCTATTATTGGTGTGTCAGCAATCTTAACTTTGTATACATGTACCTTAAGGGCCTCCTCTATAACATCTATTACCTTTTGTGGTGTAGTCTGGGGTATGAGACATAATTTATCGTTTGCGAATATGAAAACACCTATATTTACATTACCATTAATTGATATTTTGTAAACTGGCATTGTTACTCCTTTTCCTCACTAGCTAGAGTGACTTTAGCTATATTATCCTCTGTCTTTACCACCTTAACTTTAACTCTTCTTGGAGGCTTTTCTATGCCTCTGCTCCAGATGTAATTGTTAAGTTTCTCATCTATTTTGACTTCTTCGACTTTTAGATGTCTTTGTATAAACTTTTTGATTAGTCTTATAGCTCTTGGTGCTCTCTTTGTTCTCTGTAGGAAGTATACTTTACGTAGGGGTATCACGTATTCACGTTCCAATACTATATTCTCCTCCGTTTTCTCAGACATAGATTAACCCCCTAGACCTATTTAGTTTAGACTTTTAACTTTACTCTACGCCAGTGTCTTCTCTTAGGGTGTCTTGTAAACTTTCTTAATGTTCTAGCTACTACCCATATCGGTACAGGGTTATTTGCCTTCCATGCTCTTGCTAATCTAAGTTTTCTTGCTAAAGGCTTATTACGTGCCATAGTTTGGGCTCACCACCCTTTCTCTCTAATTCTTATTTTTGTTTCCCTACGGGTTTGGGAATCTAATTCTGCAAGTATCCTACGGAGAAGATCATCTGTAACAGGTATAGGTAAGCGCCCACTCTGAGCAAGAGCTATGAGCTGGTTTTCTACAAGAGAGGCAAGTTCGGGTTTAACAAGCTTAACATTTGCTAATCTTTGTCTAGCCTCAGGAGTTAAAATTCTCCTTAAAAAGGCTTGTTTTCTAGCTTCAGCTTCCTCAAGAGCTCTTCTACGCCTCTCCTCTTCAATGAGTCTTCTCTGAAGCTCTAGTAGTTTTCTTCTTTTAATTTCCTCTAGCTCTGCGTCCTCTACGTAGTCATATTCATTTGCTGTCATATAGTAGTTAGCACCTCCACTATAGATACTTTGCAAGCTCCGGTTTTTGTTTTGCTAGCTCTTCGAGTATTTGCTTAGACATTTTATCTATTAATGATCTACCTTTAGGTGATAACGTCCTACCTTTCCTATCAACCTTAACGACTAGGCCTGCCTGTTCAAGTTGTTGTAGTGCTTTCCTTATAATTGAGCCTCCTGCCTTCCTGAAATGGCTTGGTGCTACACCTCTATCCTGACTGCCACCATAAGCTGTTCGTAATCTTGATAACCCTACAGGCTTACCATGCACATATAGTTTTCTTAGTATTGATGCACACCTCTTATACCACCAGTCTGGATCTTGTGGTGGGTTCTCTTTATGGGGTCCTGTCTTAACGTAGGCTGCCCATTTAGGTGGTTTAACCTCTGGAACCTGTTCTTTAAGGTACTTTGCTAGTCTCTCTATTAACATGTCTGCTGGGACTTCTAATGCTGTCACCATTTAGTATTCACCACTATCATACTGCTTTTACACAGTCCTATTCTGGTTTTTAAGGGTTTTGGATTTCTTCTTGGGTTCCCTATAGAGCACTAATGTTCTACCTCGAACTTCAAGAAGAAGGGCGTTTAGTTTCTCAGCTATTTCTTTAGCTATAGTGAACCTGTCTTTACCTTCAGTCTTGAGCGTGGTCTTTAACATCTTAATTTTAATTATTCCTTTCTGATCTAGATGTCTCTCAATTTCTTTTAACACGTTCTCAGTGACACCAGCCTTACCTATTATGACGTCGGGTGGGCCTTGTTGAACGTATTCCTTAAGTCTTTTTAACTCTCGAATACTCTTTTTAACCATACTTTTTCACCCTCTTTTCATTCCTTTTCTCTCTTTACCTTAATATAGTATCTTCGAATCCATCCACAGTGAAGACATGTGATTACGACACGTGAGCCTTTAGAGCCTTCACTTTGGATTCTAACCCTCATAGATAACCCAGGGATTAATATTACCTTACACTTACGGCATATCCTACGTTTTATAGGTTTCGGGATCTTTATATTCGCTTTAGCAGCAATCCTATATATTATTTCACCATACCTTTTAGCTAACTCTATTCTCCCCTTTCTGACCTCCTCTTCACCTAACCTAAATAGTATCATTATCCTTTGTTTAGCTATGTCTCTTATCAGCTTACGGTCTTTACTAGGCATGTAAAGTTGTCCTCTTTGGTTAACTATTTCGTATCCTTAACGTTTAAGATTAATATCATCACTGCATTTATATATTATTATCACTGGCAATTATTAAGGATAAAGTATGAGAAAGGTGATGCAAACGTGACTAAAGTTAGGATAGCACTTGTCGAATCTGCACTAGAGCTTGTACCAAGAGAGATAATGAGCCATCCAGCCGTAGTTAATAATGCTAAGAAACGCGGTAAGAAGCCTTCTGAAGTGTTACTTGATGTTTCAATTCACTATTCAGCAATGAAGAATCTTCCTAACAGGTTTAAGAGGGGAAGACCAGACATAGTTCATATATCACTATTAAATGCTATGAGCAGTCCCTTGAACATGGAGGGCTATCTTGAGTTATATATACATACAATACAAGATCAAGTAATATTCATTAATCCAAAAATGAGGCCACCTCGCGATTATAGAAGGTTCATAGGCTTAATGGAGCAGTTATTAACTATAGGTAAGGTGCCTCCAGAGGCAGAGGAGTCTCTAATGTATGTTAAAACATTAACAATAAGAGACTTGATTAAAAGACTAAATGTAGATTACGTAATTCTCTTATCGGAGAAAGGTGAACTAGTAACTCCGGATAAACTGGCCTCCTCAATTTTAAAAAACAATTCAATAGTCCTTATCGGAGGCTTTGCTCATGGTGATTTTGAGAGAGAGGTTTATGAAGTAGCATCTGACATTTTAGCCATATATCCCCGACCATTAGATACATGGATCGTAGTCTCTAGGGTTATAGAAGCATGTGAGAGAAAACTTGGGCTATATAAGTTTGGAATTTAGAGCCATAGGCAAACTATAAATGTATACTTTAGATCTAGAATTGAAAAATGCACTATCGCGGGCTTTAGTTTGTTTGACTATAGAGTATTTAAAGAGGCTAGAAAAAGAATATGGATTATTTGGGTGGTGCCGCCGCCGGGATTTGAACCCGGGTCACGGGCTTACCCCGCGCGTACGACACCTAGGGCTCGAGAGGCCCGCATACTTGACCGGGCTATACTACGGCGGCTCTCTGCCATAGATTCAATAATTATATCCTTTATATAATTTTACCTCACTTTCCTAATGAACTCTTTTATGAGGAAGTATGCTAATGTTAGTATTGCCATGTGGGACCAGTCAAAGATAAAGATAGAATGTCCGCTCTTACTGAGTTTGGTAATGAAGGGGTAGTAGAATTGAATATCGTAATGATATACGAATATAAAGGTGTAATATGCTATTATATAAGCTAATGATGATACCATTACAAATACTTTAGCCGCTCTGGAAGGTGCTATGAAAATCCATACCAAAGCTAAGATGTAAGTTAATAGGATAAAGAATAATGTCTTCTCGGCATTTATGAGGAGGTAAAGGTTACTACTGAATCCTCTCATAATATTATTTGGATAAGGTAAATTATAATATAATATAATTAGTATACTAACTATCAGAATAATAAGTAAAAACATCGAGGTTTTACTCACAACCTATCCCTCAAACTATGTTACATAGGATGTCTATGACGTTATCCTTAGATAGCCCCTTCACTAATACTCTTTTAACTTTGCTTCTAACTCCAAGCACAATGTCTACATGTGATGATGGGACATTCAGTATTCTAGAAATAAACCTCACCAACGATGCATTTGCTCTACCTTTTTCTGCAGGTTCATTAGTGTAAAACACTAGTTCACCATACTCTAATCTTAGACGTTCTCGCATACTCTCAGGTTTAACATAAACAGTAAATACTACACCTTCCTTCGTCTCTTGGATTATTTTACTTAAATTCAACCTTTTGTCCTCCAATTTGAAGTCCTCCTTAAACTTTGCCTCTTAATTTATCGTTAGCATATAGCTAAAATGTATTTGAAATTTATGAAATATAAGCTTTAACACTAGGGTAAGGAAACATTATTGGTTCATTAGGTTTTAGGGCCATATATAATATAAAATAATTGTAAATATAAGGGTCAGTATGGATGCTGGAACCAAATATCTATGGCCTTTAGTTATATGTGTTTTAAAGTATTGTGCCGTGACAATAAGGCATAAGTGTGTTGGCGAACTTAAATAACCCAAGTATGATGAGATATATATCAAGCTTGCCTCTTTATACGAAATATCTAAGAGGCCATGAAGCAGAGGAACAGCTAATGCTATTCCGCTAGAGGCTAGCCCCACTAGAGCACTCAAGAATAAAGGCAATAGGATAAGCAGTAGAATATGCGGGATGGTATCCTGCGGAATAGTGGACGCAATAATGGTGGAGACATCACAAGCAATAGCTATATTCCTTAGCAATATAGCGCTAAATGCAACTAGAAGTGTTAGGTATAAGACCTTATCCCTAAATATATTACTCATCATCTTCAGATTAGGTCTTACAAGGTAAATCAAAACAAGAACGCCCAGCAAGACAGCTAAAGCTAATTTGATCTTAAATACTAATGCTAAAATGATCGCTATTAATATAGGTGAAAATAGCTTAATGAAATCGATTAAAGCCTCAAATCTAGTGCTAATAGTTTCATTCATATCAGTTATTAGTGTACTATCGGCTCCTTTATCTAAACCATGAAAACTAATTAAGAAGCCAATAAGGGCCATAAATATCGCTATAGGTATTTGTCTAATAATAATGCTCCAGAGGTTAGTTTCAGTAAGAATAGCTGTAAGAATTATTGCCTGGTTTAATGGGTATACTACCATAACTATATGTCTAAACCATACGTTTATGAAAATCTTTCTACCAGAACTTAGTCTTAATCGTTCACCTTCCACATCAACTATTGGGGCAGACATTAAAGCTCCACCAATGACGGGTAAAAGACCTAGAATAGCAGGTACTACTATGAGTATAGACTTTGAGCTCTTAAGGAGAAGTCTTAATCTCTCACTTAGTTTACTTAAATAACTTGATTCTCTATACAAGTTAATGAGAACAAGAATTAAGAAAGTAATTGAGATGAGATTTAAAGTCTGGTAGCTAGTTAAAGTCGATAATAAAACATTTAATGTACCATATAATCCAAGTGAAAGAAAACCCATGACAAGAGCACTAGCCAATAGGGTTATACCCAAATGTACTCTTAAGATTATTAATAGTGAGAGAGAAACAATTAAACCTAATAATCCTACTCCGGCATTATAACTCATCATAAACGATATACCATCATCAAATGAATAATACTAGTCTAAATATTTTTCCTCTATAGTAAAGATTAGAATTAATAACTTTACCTAACTAATTAAAAACTAATTAAATTAAGTGCTAACTTTTCATTTCAAGTAATGGTAGATTAGAAAAGTATAATTTGTATGACTTACTTAAGTAACTAAAAAGGAACACGTAACATCATGCAAGCAAAATAATGTTAAGTCTAATTAACAATTCTAAAACTTTAAGAGTAAGTATGAAAGAGTAAAAGGGTGATTGGGGATAATTAAATGACTATGGAGAATAAAGTCTTGAAGGAACTTGAAGAAATAGGTTTAAAGAAGTATGAGGCCCGAGCCTACCTAGCACTTCTTCAACTTGGTGAAGCTGTAGCATCTGCCATAGCTAATAAAGCTGGTATACCTCAACCTCGTATATATGATGTTCTAGAGTCTTTACTTGACAAAGGATTAATTGAAATAAAAATGGGAAGACCTAAAAAGTACAAAATTGTTAGGCCAAGGATAGCCTTTCCATTATTTGCTGAAAAATCTGCAAAGAATATTATGAGAATAGGTGAAGAATTAGCTAGAGAACTAGATAAAATGTATACTGTTAGTGAAATTGTAGAATCCGAACCCAAAGTTTGGATCTTATATAATCCACAAGTTGGTTTAGAGAAGTTAAGAGAAGCATTATTACTCATGGAATATGATGCTATAATGTCCTTTCCTACAGAAATATATAATGAAGTCTTACCTACAATACTAAACATAGCTAAAAATAAGGTTAATAGTGTGTTTGCTATTACAATTTATGGTCGACAAGAGGACTTAACTAGTTTAGATAAAATAAGTCAAGTACCCAATATTGAAGTCAGAATACTACCTACAGGGAGTATAAAACTAGTTGAAGTGGATTATAAATGGGCTCTAGTATTCGGTAAGAATTACTTAATTCATTTTGGAGAGATTGAATTACTAAGGATTATAGATGAAGTTTATTACTTTAGTACATGGAGAGCGGCTGAAAAGATTAAGGAAATAAATGTGATCTCGGGTCAACACTTTAGACTAAGGCATCATTGGTTAGCTATGGATATTATTGAAGAGGCCTTAAGTAAAGGATTCAAGGTTAAAGCGGTAATTTATGGTTATAAAGTTAAAGATAAAAGTCAAATTAAAGTTGAAGGTTACGCAGAGTGTGTAAGAAAAGATCCAAAGGATAGTGTCAGAACAATAGTATTAAAGGATAACAAAGGAAGAGTAGTGACAGTAGGTGCACGAGACGCTGTCTATGAAGATGTCGAAGCAGAAACCATTGAAATTAAAATACAATAAAACGTTTACATAACTATTCACGTTACTGTAAATCATTTTTATATAAACATATTCAGTTTGATATTATACTATTAGCTTGACCCATTATCCTAATTTTATTAGAGTTGTGTTAATGTAAAGTATTTTTGTCTTTACATTTCAATACTACTACTTTAGAGTGGTTAAATAAAAATTTATATTACTGATACAATTTAAAACTTAAATATCCAATGTGGGATAGAAAAGGTAATATGTTTTTCTATAATTTAAGATTGTTGAATATATTTTTCTTAATGTACATCCAAGTTATAGTTTTGGTGACAGTATGTCGGCCACGCCCAAGACAGCTCTAATTGGTATTGTTGTTGCCCTAATAATCGGTATAATCATCGGCTATGGCGTCGGATTATTTACTGTTGCTCCTGTAACAAAGACTGTTACTGCTACAACAACTGTTGTTTCAACTACAACTGTTGCTCCAGCTACAGCCACTGTAACTAAGACTATTACAGTAGAGAAGACAGTTACAGTAACTAAGACTATATCACCCACACCAACGCCTGCCAAGAAAGTTACCTTAAGCTTAGAGTATGGTCAACCTTGGGAGAAAGCTGTAACATGGGCTATTGAGAAGTTCAAGAGCGCCATGGCTGCTAAGGGTATTAAGGTCGAGCTAAAGCTTATGATGATACCTTATGGTGCAGACATTGTAGGCAAAGAGTCAACGGACTTCGCTGCTGGAACAGCAGGTGATGTAGTACTAGTTGACAGCTTCATGATACCAGAGTATGCTGCAGCAAGATACCTACTACCACTAGATGACTTCGTTGGTGCCTGGGAGGACTGGAAGTACTTCCCAGAGCCTATGAAGAAGATAGTTTCATTCAAGGGTAAGGTTTACGGAGTTATGATGGATACTGATGTTAGAATGATATGGTATAGAAAGGACATATTTGCTATAGCAGGCTTACCTGAAGACTGGCAGCCAAAGACATGGAAGGACATATTTGATGCAGCACTAAAACTCAAGGAGAAAGAGGACGTAATAAAGTCTAAGCTAGGCATTAAAGAGTTCTATCCATTCTACATACCTGCTGGTACCAAATGGGGCGAAGGTACTACAATGCAAGGATTCTATATGGTACTACTAGGTGCAGACAAGCCACCATACAACAGGCTATATGACTATAAGACTGGCAAGTGGATCGGCAAGAGTACAGCCTTATACAGGGCATTCAAGTTCTACTATGACATCTATGTAAAGTACAAGGTTGGACCAGTAGAGTACAACTTCGCCCCAGATGTCTGGGCTACACACAGAAAGGTATTTGCTGAAGGAAAGGTAGCTATGGATGTTGGAGGTTCATGGGAATGGGGTGAAGGCTGGGGTCCAAAGGGTATAGCACCAATACCTGACGAGGAGAAGAAAGTAGGATTCGCTAAGATGCCAGGCTGGTCTGGCGGAGCTCATGGTGAGCCAGAGCTCGTAACAATATCTGGCGGTTGGGCATGGGTTATCAACGCTAAGATACCTGAGGAGAAGAAAGCCGTCGCCTGGGAGTTCATTAAAACAGTATGTAGCAAGGAGATAATAGCTAAATACTGTGCAGAATTCGGTAAGGTGGCACCTAGAAGTGACGCCAAGGATGTATCAGAATATGCTAAGAACCCATACCTTGTCAAGATACTAGAGTACCTAAAGTTTACCGACTTCAGAGATGCAATGCCAGGCTACTCAAAGGTATCATACTTCGTACAGAAAGTAACAGAGGACATTATAACCAAAGGTATAACACCAGACAAGGCACTTGAAGAATACTACAACCTATTAGTAAAAGAGTTTGGTAAAGACAAGGTTATAGAGTATCCAGTTAAAACAGAGTAAGAATTTAAAATTCAATTATATTTTTTCCTTCACCCACTTAGATCACACTTAACCTATTAAGCATTAAAGTAAGTAATGAGAACCGGGGGGTTTAAATGAAAGGGGTGCTAGCATATATACGTTATAAGCTTGCAGGACAATTATTTATACTTCCGGCACTTGTCATAATGATAGTATTTATTGTGCTCCCCGTAATATGGGGTGTCATCATAAGTTTCACTGATATGAGTCTGGTTGGACCAAAAGCAATGAGACTAGACTTTGTAGGCTTATTAAATTACGTTAAACTCCTTACCGATCCTGACTTTTACAATTCAATTAGAGTTAGCTTCTTCTTCACGATATTCTCAGCACTAATAGGCCAAGCTATTTTAGGCCTTATACTCGCCATTTTACTAAGAATGAGAGGCATTAAAGGCGGGGGATTAGTAGCTTTAGCAGTATTCATTGCCTGGGTCATACCTGAAGTGGTTGCAGGGTACGTTTGGGGCGCTTATGCAAGTAAGGAGGGCCTATTTAATATGCTACTTTCATATCTCGGTTTTGAACCTGTAAATTGGCTCTTCAGGAGACCCTTAGAAACAATAATAATAGCTAACATATGGAGGGGTACAGCCTTCTCTATGATACTATTCTCAGCAGCACTTGAAGGTATACCTAAATTCATTTATGAAGCGGCAGAAATAGATGGTGCAAGTGGTTGGCAAAGATTCCGTTATGTAACTCTACCACTCATCTCATATGCTATACTCATAGATTTCATACTAATAACCATTTGGACATTCTCAGTATTCACTATGGTATTTGTTATGACAGGCGGTGGTCCAGGCGGTGCCACAGAGCTATGGACAATATTCGCATACAAGAGAAGCCTATTGCCACCATATGAAATAGGTTATGCTACAGCAGCTGTAAACATCATGTTCATTATTGTTTTAGCCTTAATCATAGTTTACCTACGTCTAATAAGTAAGTTCAAAATCTAAGGGTGATAGGAATGATTAAGGCTAAGGGACGTATAATACAATTAACAATAATATACTTAGTGTTAATAGTAACATTCATTTACTTCGCCTCACCACTCCTCTGGTTAATTTTCTCAGCATTTGATCCAGAGGCATCGGTAGAGTTCAAAGTACCAAAGAATATTACTATGAAATGGTTTTTAGCTTTAGTAGAACCAATAGGAGGAGCGTATGCTGAAGTTACACCAATAATGTGGATAATCAACTCCTTGATAATAGCATTTTCAACAGCAGTACTAGTAACAATACTCTCAATTATGGGTGGTTACTCACTTTCAAGATACAGATTTAGAGGTCAAAGTGCCCTCCTTAACGCCTTTGTTATTTTAAGATTAATGCCCCCGATGGTTGTAGCTATACCAATAGTAATAATATATGCCAAGATAGGCCTACTTAATACCTACTTAGGAATAGTAATAGTATTAACAGCCCTCATTTTGCCTTTCACACTACTGATTGCCGATGGTTACTTTAAGAGTATACCGATAGAATACGAGGAGGCTGCAATGATAGATGGCTGTTCAAGATTTAGAGCATTTGTTAAAGTAACGTTACCCCTAGCCTTACCCGGAATAGTAACTATATGGCTAATGTCCTTCGTTATTGCTTGGGGTGAATTCTTAATGCCTCTGGTTATACTTCGATCACCATACATGTACCCAGCATCTGTAGGAATATACTACTGGTTTGGCGCTTATGGTAGAGTAGAGTATGGTAGAATCTCAGCATTCTCACTAGTATACTCCATACCAACTATAGTAGTATTCTTAGTTACAAGAAGATACCTCACCAAAGGTATAGCAGGATTAGTAACGAGGTGAAATTCATTACTACATCATAAGTCACAGTTAGGTGATAAGTCATGCCAGACAGAAACAGAATATTAATCATACATCCTCATCTGCATATACTAGGTGGAAGTGAAAAACTAACAAAAATATTAATATATGAATTAGCTGAAATGGAGAATGAAATACTGGTATTAACAAGCGTTAGAAATGAACAAGAGTTCCCAGAAATGAAAAATGTCAAGTATAGATTAATAAAAGACATTAAGGTTGAAGCAAGATCTGAAAAAACTAGCAAAATATTGAACATAGTGTATACACTAGACGATGCAGTGGCAGACTTTGACCCTAACGTGACATTAGTGATGATGCAAGAACCCATATACTCGATGGCATTAAAGATGGTTAGGCCTGAGCTAGGCGACGCAATGTACATACATTACCCATTCGAAGAAGAACTAACACAAGAGAATCTAAAAGTATTCCTAAAGCTTTATAGATTTCCCAACATGTATGTGGACTTCTATGGTATAGCCGACTTGCATATGACAAACTCTAACTACACTGCTCGAGCACTTTACAGTAAATTCCACATTGAAAGTAATGTAGTCTATCCAGCAGTATCATGGGACTACTTTAAAGGTCAAGTGGATTTAGAAAGCAAGCGAGACAATGTAATTGTGAGCGTTGGCCGCTTCGTGCCACAAAAGAGACATCATGTACTGTTGAATTGGTTCGAACAGATAATTAAACCTAAGATACCAGATGCAAAGCTTGTAATCATAGGTTTACCTGATGCTAGGTATAAAGACTATTATGACATGCTAAAAGAGAGAATAGCAAAGATGGAGGATGTAGAATTCATAGACAGGCCGATGAGCGATCACGAAATAGCAAAATATTATAGTGAAGCAAAAGTTTATGTCCACTTAAGAATAGGAGAACACTTTGGCATGGCACCAGTAGAGGCAATGAGCCAAGGTGCTATACCTGTTCTACCAAAACTATCAGGCTTAGCTGAATTAATAACACAAGGGAGAGATGGATTCGCGTATGAGAATGATGAGGAGGCTGCGAAATATATAGTTAAGATATTATCAATGCCTCATGAAGAGGTAGTAAAGATTAGAACAGCTGCTTACATGAAAGCTTGGTACTTTAACCCTGATAGGTTTGCTAAACAAATATTAAACTATCTAAAAATATTAATATAGAGTGAGGCAGAATGTTCACATATGCACCATTCGAAGAGCTTAGACATGTTTTTACGCTTCTTCAAGAGCTAACATCACTTAAGGAGGTGTTTTAAGTTGAGTTCCTCTGTAAGTGTACCTGTAAAGGTAAATAATGTGGTTAAAAGATTCGGAAAAGTTGAGGCATTAAGGAGGGTATCAGTATATATTAAGCCAGGTGAGTTTCTCGTTCTTCTAGGGCCTTCAGGATCAGGTAAAACAACGCTCCTAAGGTGCATTGCAGGGCTTGAGATACCAGATGAAGGAGAGATCATCATTGGTGATAAGGTAGTTGTGAATACCAGTAAGAGAATATTTGTGCCCCCAAAGGATAGAGATATTGCCATGGTGTTCCAGAATTATGCCCTTTATCCGCATATGAAGGTATTCGACAACATAGCCTTCCCACTTAAACTAAGGAAAGTGCCAAAAGAAGAGATTAGGAAGAGAGTAGTTGAAGTAGCTAAAATGCTAAGAATAGAAGAATTACTGGACAGATATCCTAAGCAGCTTTCTGGAGGACAACAACAGCGCGTGGCCCTAGCTAGAGCTCTAGTTAGGAATCCTAAAGTATTCCTTATGGATGAGCCTTTAAGCAACCTCGATGCAAAATTAAGAGTATACATGAGAGCTGAGCTTAAACGTTTACAAAAGGAACTCAAAATCACAACTATCTATGTTACACACGACCAAGCTGAAGCAATGACTATGGCTGACCGTATAGCAGTTATAAATGAAGGAAGAATTATGCAGCTGGGCACACCAATAGATCTATATGAAAGACCTGAGAACATTTTTGTAGCAGGCTTCATAGGATCGCCGCCAATGAACTTCTTTGATATATCATTAAAAGAGGCTGAAGGAAAGCTAATTATCGATGCAGGAGAGTTTACCTTAACCGTACCTGAAAACCTCGCAGAAATATTAAGAGAGTACGTAGGCAAAGAGCTAACATTTGGCGTTAGACCAGAACATATACTAGTTTACAAGGAGCCCCAAGAGAACTCCATAAAAACTGAGGTCTATGTTGTGGAACCCTTAGGTTCAGAGACCATAGTGAATCTTAGAGTGGGCTCCATAGTGTTTAAGGCCAAAGTCCCACCATACACTAAATTAGATATAGGCACTACGGTTTATGCACTACCAATGATGGATAAGATTCACATATATGATAAGAAGAAAGGCAAAATAATAGTATAAGGATCAAATTCCATCTTTATACTTAACCTACTTACGTTGTAAGATTTCATTATATAGGTTTATATGTCTTCTAGCCATCCTTAACCAGTGCGTCCTTGCCGCATAACCATAAAGATAGGTCATATAAGCTACAGCATAATCATAGTTTTCCATAAGCCATTTTATCTTTTTAGTTAGTTCCATGGGCTTTCTTGGAGGAACTGTAAGCCTTGGAACATACTGGTAAAGCTCAATAAGCCTTGGAGCCCTAGTGCCAACTATAGGTTTGAGACTACCCATTGATAAATGTAGAATGCCACTAACAGAGTATACACCAAGTTTATCTCTATAAGGAAGGAGTATTGCATCAGCTAAGGCGACTAATTTAAGCATCTCCTCGTTAGTTAAGTATCTTTCAATAAAGATTAAATTAACCTTCTTCTGAGCCTCCTCGATAACCTCTAATAGTTCTCTATCTCTTAGCTCGCCAGCTACAATAACCGTGAATACCCTTTCCTTACCTAATGGCTCCAATGCTTCAACCAGTATATCTAAGCCTTTATCCTTTCTTAGGAAGCCAGGGATGACCATGATTAAGCCTGCGATCTCATTCTTGACTATCCTCAATTCTTCTATTAGTTTAAATCTTGGAGTACCAAGATAAGGGTTCAGAAGAGTCCCATGCGGGATTCTGTATATTATCAGTGGGTCCACACCTTGATGTTGTATTTCAAATTCCTGTAGAAAACTATGAACAATAACTGCATCTGCAAGACTTAGTTCTTTTTGGAATTTAAGTGCTTCAACACGTCCAGAGAGAGGATGGTATACGGTGTGCATTGTGAAGACAATCCCCTTTGTAAGTTTCTCTTTTCTTGCTTCAATAGCAGCTTCAAGGATGCTCTTAGTGTCACCAAAGATGCCATACTCATGTTGTATATGTAGTATATCTACAGTGCCTATTTCGGCTAGGATATCGAGTAGTTTGGAGTAGTTGGTAGCTCTCTTTTCGAAAGCTGGGTAAACTTTTGCTTGGGCCTCGTGGTCCAGTCTTTCATCACCGCTTTCTACATCAGATAGTATAAAGACGTTACTTTGTGGGAGAATGGATTTTAATGCAGTTGCAAGCATTTTAGTATACTCTGCTATACCACAATGCGTTGGAGGATATGTGGAAACGTACGCTACCTTCAGCATGGTCATCCCTCCTAAGTACAATATAGGGAAATAGTAAATAAGTGTTGATTAAGGATTAAGCTTTAAAGATATTGTCCTTGTCTTCAATTAACTCTAAAGACCTTCTTTTATACTCTTCTTTTGGCCTCTCTAAAGATTTTTCATAAGTTTCAAGTTTTATAGAGGGAGGTCTTTTGGGGGGACAGGCAAATCGTTTTCTCATGCGCATCATTACTTGTCTAAGAGCAGCTAACTCTGGTATAGGCTCTAAACCTTGCGTATAATCTTGTACTAACTCGAGTATTTTACATATTTCTCTTACTGTTAAATCCCCTCTTAAGCCTAATCTTTCAATACTTCTCAAGAAGCCTATACACTGGTCTAAAGCGTAGGCTACTAACCCCTTTTTGGCATTGCTCTGCTTTAAAACTTCAATAGTGGGTTTCAGGAATAAGCTCTCCGCTATATCTGATGGTAAACGTTCCTCCATGTATCTGAGGGCTACAAGTCTGTAGTATCTGAGGAAGGCTCTTGCAACTCTATCCTTGCGGAATTTTATAAACCACTTCATAAAGTACGTCATAAGTTTGCTCATATGATATCTATTAGGTAAATATGTGCTTTCAACAACAATAGCCTTTAATAGGTCTCTAAATCTATGCCAAACCTCCGGATATAATCTTAGCTTCTCAACATTCCTCATAGCATTGCTTATTCTTCTAAGTATTCTGTTTATGGCTTCTTCATCAGGATATGCTTCTAATATGTAGAGTCTGAGGATATGCAATGATAATGCTATAAACTCTTCAACTCGTTTTATATTAGCCTCTATAGCTCCTATTACTTCTTCTGGACCTGTGGTCATTAGTCGAACAATATAAGAGATTAATGGTGGGAGGAAAACCAGTGATACAACTATCTCAACTATGTACGCATAGTGGGCATAAGGAGTAGCTGATAGGGCAATAGTGATGGCCGAAATAGCTGTTATCACTGCAAATATTACGAATGGTAGTACCACCTCCTTTAGGAATAGCCTTACAATCACTGCTCCATATCTTGATTGCATGTATATAACCCATATCGTGAAGGGAACAGCGACCAATGCTGCATAAGCCTGTATGACCGCACTCCCGAAATATAGTATTGGGTTTTCAAAGAACTTACTAGAAGTTACACCTAAGATTATTAGTATGTATAGTGATAGTAACACAGCAACTAAAGCTAAGGTATAACCTGTAACATTACTTATTTTGATGGGTCTCCTTTTCAGCGGCAACCTCCCTCGATTACATTATAGTATAAGGTAGGCTGTAAACTTTTTACTCGATATAAGAAAATGAAGTCGATATAAGTCTCTACTAATATTATAAAGCAGACCATTCTCTATATTACTGATTTTATCTCGCTTGTACAAGCACGTATTATTATTAGAAATTAGAGTAATGTATTAGTGAGAGCCAGTAACCTTCACTTTAACTTTCCCTTCCTCAAACCAGACTTCAACTATACTATGTACTTTGATACCTGCTATTTCCTCTACTAAGTTCTTTCCACCGTAGGGCCTCTTAGACATTATACATGCTATACTGACTACTTCAACCCCCATTCTTCTCAGTTCGTCAATTATTGATATTAAAGTACCACCCGTTGACACAGTATCATCAACTATAAGCACTTTTTCATCAGGATTAATGCCATAGATGTAGTAGTATCCCTTTTCGTATCCTGAAGCGTACTCAATGCCTTTATCTCCTGGTTTAAATGGTCTCTTTCTAATTATTGCTAGTGGCCTTCCTTTTCTGGAAGCAACAAGCTGAGCTATAGGTATCCCTAGGCTTTCAGGTACTACAACTTTATCTATGCCATCGGGTGTTGCCTCATCTATCTTTTCAGCGATCCATTCGTATATGTCTGGACGTGGTGGTTTGTAATGTTCAGTATACGGGTTTAATATATACAGGTATTGTTTCCTTGTCCCATCTTTAACCCATTCTCTAACTACAATCTCACTTTCTTCGTAATCTCTTTTTATCGCTTCACGTACCTCTTCATCAAATTTTTCATGTAACTTTAAGCCTTCCTCAAGGGCTCTATGGAAACAGCTATGTTCACCAGTATGACATGCATTCCCTACCTGCTCTACTTGAAGTAGAATGGCGTCGTTATCACAGTCTACAAATATTCTTCTAACTTTCTGAATGTGACCGCTGGTTTCACCTTTCATCCATAGTCTTCTTCTACTTCTACTATAGTAATGTGCAATACCAGTCTCTAGTGTTTTTAAAAGTGCTTCTTTGTTCATGTATGCTAGCATTAGTACTTTACGTGTAGAATACTCTTGTACTATTACGGGTATTAGTCCATTGCCTTTTTCGAAGTCGAGTTCATCTATTTTAACTGTGCCTTTGATTTTCATAATCTAACATTCACCCCTGCTTTTCGTAGGAATTCTTTTACTTCTCTTATCCTGTATATACCATAGTGGAATATACTCGCTGCGAGTGTTGCATCGGCTCCAACCTTGAATGCTTCAAGCATGTGTTCAGGTTTACCTGCACCGCCACTAGCAATAACGGGAATATTTACGGCTTCAACAACTCCTCTTGTAAGGATAAGGTCGTAACCTTGCTTTGTTCCATCCTTATCTATAGATGTTAATAGTATTTCACCAGCACCTAGTTCTTCAGCTTTCTTAGCCCACCATATAGCATCTATACCTGTTGGTACTCTTCCACCATATATGTATACTTCAAACCAGCATGGTTTACCCTCTTCATCAACAAACATTTTGGCTTTCTCATTTGGTGTGTAATTACGTTTAGCATCTATAGCTACTACAACACATTGTGATCCAAACTCTAATGCTAGTTGTCTTATTGATTCTGGCTTCTTGACAGCAAGAGTGTTTATTGAAACCTTATCAGCACCATTCATTAGCAGTTTTCTGGCGTCCTCAACGCTTCTAATGCCACCCCCCACGGTGAATGGTATAGTAATATTCTCAGCTACTCTTCTTGCCACTTCTACCATTGTAGCTCTACCTTCAGGTGATGCTGTTATATCTAGGAATACTAGTTCGTCTGCTCCCTCAGAACTATAGAATGCTCCTAATTCGACAGGGTCACCCACATCTCTTAATGAGACAAAGCGTACACCCTTTACAACTCTTCCTTTATCAACATCTAGACATGGTATTATACGTTTAGCTAAAGGCACATCCCACAACCTCCAACACTTTTTCAAGCTTGATTAATCCTTCATAAAGAGCTTTACCTAAAATAACTCCATCAACTCCAATGCTTTTAAGAGCTAATATATCAGATAAAGATGAAATCCCCCCAGCAGCAATAATTTTAACATTAACATGTTTTCTAATTTCTTTGAGAGTGGTTAAATCAGCTCCTTTGAGGGTTCCATCTCTTTCAACAGACGTGAAGATTAGCCATTTTACACCCATTTTTTGTAGTCGAGTGGCTAGCTCTAGAGGGGTTATCTGGCAATCTTCTTTCCAACCTCTTATCATCACTTTGGAGCCTTTATAATCTATTGCAACACCTATCCTATCTCTATCAAACTGCCCTATGATCTTGTGAAACATAGCAGGATTCTTATGAACTATAGTTCCTAAAATAACTCTCTTAACTCCACAATCAAGTAGTGTTGCTACAGTCTTGATATCTCTTACTCCTCCACCAACCTGAATGGGTATACCTCTTGAGGCCATGTCTAAGATTATATCCTTATTGCTACCTCTTTCCATAGCTGCATCAAGATCGACTACATGTATGAGTTTTACACCTTTCTCAATAAAGATTTCAGCTAGCTTAATAGGGTCACTATGGTATACCTTTAAGTACCTAGCATCCCCTCTGACTAACCTCACTACTTTACCTTCCATTAAGTCTATACTCGGTATTATCATCATCTCTTAACCACCTTAAGAAAATTTGAGAGAACCTTTATGCCGACCTCGCCTGAACGCTCGGGATGGAATTGAACACCATAAATTCCGTTTCTTCCAGCAATACTTGGAAACCATACACCATAGTGTGTTTCAGCAATAATTACTGGTTCCACGGGCTTGGGGTAATAGGAGTGTACAAAGTAAACGTAGCTTCCCTCCTTAATACCCTCGGTTATAGGGCTTTGTTTAATCCTCTCTAGAGTGTTCCAGCCTATGTGAGGTACTTTGACAGTGTTGGGTATCTTACAACTTTACCCTTGAATATGCTGAGACCTTTACTAGTACCCTCCTCACTTGCTTCAAATAAGAGTTGATAACCTAAACATATACCGAGAAGTGGTGTACCTGAGAGAACTTTCTCAACAAGTTCAGTTCTGATATTCTCTAATCTCTTTAGGGCACTATCGAAGTTTCCAACACCTGGTAAAACTATTCCATCAGCCCCTCTAAGGTCTTCTAATGAAAGGCTAATGTATGCTTCGCTGCCTAGTCTTCTAAGCGCTGTTAGTAGACTATAGAGGTTACCGACACCAGTATTAGCTATGAGGATTTTCATTACTCATACACTCCCTTGGCAGTAGTTAAAGAGCCTGTTATTGACCAAGCCTCTCTTAAAGCAAGAGCTAAGGCTTTAAATGCAGCCTCCACTTTATGGTGATCATCAAAGCCATAAATGACGTTCACGTGTATAGTAGCTGGTATTGAGTAAGCTAAACTTCTGATAAAGTGCACCATGAGCTTGGATTCTAATCCTTCTATGCTCTCACTTGATAGCTTAAGATCCACTACCGCGTAAGGCCTTTTAATTAAGTCTACAGCCGCCTCTGCTAGAGTTTCATCCATGGGGACTCTTGCATAACCAAATCTCTTTATTCCCGTTCTATCTCCAAGGGCTTCCCCGAGAGCCCTCCCAAGTACTAGTGCGACGTCCTCTACAATATGATGTGTTAGATCCCCATTAGCTTCAACAGTAAGATCCATCATACTATGTACACATAATGTTCTTAACATATGGTTTAGGAAGGGTACTGGAGTGTTGACTCTACATATACCAGAGCCATCTATTTTCAATTCTACTTTAATATTTGTTTCTAGAGTTTTTCTTTCAACAAGCCCGCTTCTCAAAGTACCCCCTCCAAGAGGGTTTTCAATTCATTAACTGTTGGAATTATAGCTGAAACACGTAAATTCATAAAAGTTTTAATTACACTTTCAGGATCAAGGGTATAACGATAAACGCCTATGAAGATTAATTCTTCTCCTTCTTGATTAGCTCTCCATGCCATAAGAGCATCTTCAATGGAATCACCTAAATATGTAGCGAGTCTATAGGGTTTAAGTGCTTCAAGACAACACTTTAAAGTGTAGGGATTTGGTTTTGAAATTGAAGAGGGATCTATTTGTTGGGACTTACTTTTTCTAAGGAGATCTTCAATGAATATGAGTGCCTCAGGTTTAAAGAATTCCTTTAAGAAACCTCCTAAAACAATCTCTGAAGCTATTCTAGATCTACCTGTGGTTAAGCCAAGTTTTCCTTTAGTTTTGTCTTTCAGAAATGCGAGAACATCTTTTCTTACTATCACCTTTTCATTCTTTATTAATCCATTTTCACTACGCAATAGTGGTTGACGCCCTGTAAGCCTAGAGTATATTTCAGAGCCATAGTAGAATTCATCGAATACTGATGCTAAAAGGCTTCTATCAAGCATATCTGGATATCCGAGAAACCTTCTTATTTTCATTAAGTGTTTGTACTTTACTTCGGGTAAGCTTTGTAACCATTCCTCAATAGATTGTAATCCTCTACTATCTGCAGATTTCAGTACATTGCTCATTCCTCCATAGAAGTTCATGGTCTTAACTGTTACAATTGGTCGTCTTGACAGGCCCTTCTCATCTAATGTATTAGCGATTTTTGCAAGATCGTCAGTGCTTAATTCGCTCAAAACCCCCATTATTATTGTGTATGTCGTGTCCCAGTCGTTGTTGAAACCTCCAGTTAATCTAAGTCTTTGTATGGCTTCCATTATTACTGTTTCAGGAATAGACATATTGATGAGTATTTTTAGGAAGAAGTTCACTGTTTTACATATAGCTTTATTGTAAGAGTTTGAAATATCAATAAGCGTGCCATCAACATCCATCACTATGGCATCGACATTCCTAAATTTATCCTTTACATCTACCCTATAGAGTATACTTCCTTGAGGAGTCTCAAGCACCTTATACATCACTGATTCATCACCTCTGGGAAAACCTCAGTAAAACCTTTAAGTATGTCTATAGGGGCAAGTGTTACTCTAACTAAGCACTTGAATCCTAGAGTATCGTTGAATATTCTGATGAGGTAACCTCTCTTCATGAATTCATTGTAGACTTTTTTACCATCAATATTGCATCCAAAAGAGACAAAGTTTGCCTGAGAAGGAAGCACTTGGATATTGCTGTATTTTTCTAGTTCCTTGTAGAACCAGGCTCTAACCTGTTTGACTTCATTCCATACTCTCTTGAAATACTCTATTCTGTCTAGCAATAGTAATGCGAATTTCAGTGAAAACCCTGACACAGGGTAGGGTTGTTGGAATCTTTTTACTATGCTTATTACTTTTGTTGAGCCTATAATGTAGCCTAGTCTGATACTTGCTGCTGCAAAGGCTTTTGAAAACGTCCTCATAACGATAACATTCTCTATTTCGAGGGGGAGTTTGTGGAGTTGTATGTCAGAGAACTCAGCATATGTTTCATCTAAGAGTATTATACCTCTGAATTCTTCAGCAACCTCTCTAATAATGTCTTCCGGGATTACATGTCCTGTTGGATTATTGGGTGTGCAGAGTATAAGCATACTTGACTCTTTTAGGCACTTATCTAACTCATCAATATTGATACTCAAATCTCTATTGAACGTTATATATCTGTATGGCACATTGTATAATTTACATCTTTCACGGTAGTACATGAAAGTTGGGTGTACTGTTGTGATACCGTTCTTGCCGAAGAGAGCTATTAGCAGGTCAATTAATTGGTCTGCACCACCACCTAAGAGTATATTATCTTTATCGAGTTCTAGGTAGTTTGAGAGTTTCTCGTAAACTTCACTCATTAAGTCGCCTGGATATAGTCTATGATCTACTTTTTCTGCAGCCTCCCTTGCAATAGCTGATACGAATTTTAAGGGTACAAAAAGATTCTCATTAGCATTTAACTTCACTATTCTTTCCGGAGGAATATCTATACGGGCTGATACCTCAGAGAGACTCTCTCCTGGTATATACTCTTGGTCTTCTCTGAATGAGGCTAAAATCGCATCAATACTGTTAGCTTTCATGATATTCTCCCTTTCTAGCATTTCCCTCTTAAGCCATGGATACATTGTTAGTAGTCTATGTCAGCTATTTCATCTAATGGCAGTACCTGCCTTGGCTTATGGACTACTAGTCCTTGTGCATACTTCCTTAGTAATGGAAGGATTTTAAGGAATGATTCTTCATCTATTATAGTGTTTACTGCGTACCATCCCTTCTTAGATAGAGGGCTTATAGTAGGTCCTTTTAGTGCTGGAAGTAATGGTATTAGTTTGTTTAAGTTCTCTTCCTTAACGTTAACGAAGATGTGAAGTTTTTTACGTGCTTCTACAACTCCTCTTAGAAGGCTAAGTACATCCAATATCTTCTCCTTTTTGACTGGGTCTTTTAGTGAGTTCTTGTTTGCTATAAGGCATGCTGATGACTTAAGTAATGTTTCAATAGGTTTCAGGTTATTCTTTTCAAGCGTTATTCCAGTACTTGTTACATCAATTATTGCGTCAGCTGTTTCGGGTGGTTTAGCCTCGGTCGCACCAAAGCTTAAGTATATTCTCACTTTATCATTACTTCCTTTCTTCAACCAAGGTGTAATTATCTGAGGTTCCACATTGCCAAAGTACTCTTTGTATGCTTGTTGCCTACTTATCCATCTACTTGAAATGTTTAGGTACTCAGTATAAATTATAAGAGAACCTTTCTCTTCTAGCGTCTTCTTCAGAAGACTCTCGAAATCATTTACCTCTTTCCAGTCTTTGCTTACGGCAAGAACTAGTCTAACCTTTCCATACTCTAAATCCTGCAGTACCTCAACATCAGCCTCTGTTTCAATAACCCAGTCTATCCCAGTAATACCAATATCATAGAAGCCCTCTTCCACTAACCGAGGGATCTCTTGTGGTCTAAGTATCTTAACGGTGATGTCTGGATCATTTATCGACGGTCTATAGGACCTTTCGTGTCCTTCAAGTCTGTATCCTGCTTCTTCAAGAAACTTAAAGGTCGCTGATTCTAGAGAACCCTTTGGTAGAGCAAACTTGAGCTTCATCGCCCATCACCCCTCTTAGGGCTCAGCTTTAAGAATAGGGAAAATGTCAATCCCTTTTTATTACTTTTAGTGAAGGCACATACCTCCCACCATGTGTACTCGAGTGCACGAATGAAGCACTTATGATATTTAAGTTTTTTGCTAGAATCTCTAAATAACGTATTGGTTTTTTATTCGCGTCTATAAATAGGTTGTTGATGATTTAAGTTTATTGCCGATAGGGTTAAGTCTCGATGTTGGCACAAACATACGCACTGATTACTAGTATCATGTTTGCCCTTAACCTGGTTATAATGAGGAGAAGTCTGCTAAGTAGTGGTGTGTATTTAGGTGTTTTCTTCTCATTAATTATTGGGTCACTATTCTTTTTAATCTCATCCCTACTTACAGGAGAAATAGCAAACATATATGTTATATCAAATTCCATATTATTATTTGTCCTAGCAGGTTTATTTCATTTTGTAATAGGTAGATCTCTATTATACTCAGCTATAAGTACAGCTGGATCAAATATTTCTACGCCCATAACCACATTGAACCATGTATATGCAGCTTTGATTGGTATTCTCTTTCTTGGAGAGAGTAGAGAGCCCATAGCTTATCTAGGTTTATTTTTGATTGCTATTGGTATTATAGTTTTAGGTAGGTTTAGTTTTAACATGAACCGTAGGAGAGGGTTCTATTTAGCATTAGCCGCATCACTATTTTATGCTTTAACACATATTCTCATCAAGTTTGGTTTAAGATACTCCCATACTCCTATACTTGGTGCATTCATATCTTATATTGCAGCCCTATTCGTTTACTTCTTTCTATATGGCAAATATTTTCTCAAGGATGTATCGAATACTGATAGGAGGTCATTATTATATTTGATAATTGCAGGGATTCTTGTCAACATAGGGCAGTTGTTTAGATATCTAGCTTTAAATGTTGGTGATGTTAGTTTGGTTACACCAATATTTTCAACAATACCCTTATTTACATTGCTCTTTTCATTTATTCTCAATAGAAGGTTAGAGTACTTTGCATTTAAAGTAGTGGCTTCATCTATAATCATAGTATGTGGGATTACGTTAATTCAGATGGCTTAAATAATGTTACTTAGAGCTAGTGGATTTCTCTCTTTTAACCCTTTTACCATCACCCATAACCCAATATTCCCCATTACTCCTCTTTTCAAGCTTAAATATTGGGACTTCATGTTTCACTCTTTCGAGGGCTTCTGAAGCAACTTTAAACGCTAATTTTCTGTTTACTGCAGTGACAAATATGTAAATAGTTGGCTCACCTGGTTTTAGATTGCCTATTCTATGTAGTATTATAACGTCTAATACACCCTCCATTTTACTATAATCTTTTGCTATTTCATTGAGCTTTTTTGAAGCATACGGTTCATAAGCCTCGTATACTAGGTTAGTAACCTCTGCATTATTTACTACTCCTTTAACAAAGCCCATAAACAGTACTAAAGCGCCACCACCCTTTTTGGTTGCAGATATGCTTAGCTCTTTAGTTGTACTGTTTAAATCTATGGGCTTCTTAATTATCTTCCCAATGAACGTCACAGTCTTCCACTCCCTTATCTTTAAGATCACAAAACTTTATTGAGCTTTACTTTTCTCTAATATTAGCTCGTAATGAGGAGGTTTTTCGCTAATTACCTTTACCTCGAATCCTGCTTTTTTAGCAATAAGTCTTATTGCAGTAAGGGGTATTATGTTTTCATCGGTGGTAACTTTTACTTTATCCTCTTCATTTAAATCCTTTAAAATGTTCTTCAACCTAACTAGTGGATGTCCAGTACAGCCTTTAGGCTGGGTGCGTAAGTCTACCTCAATAGTGCCCATAATGTCCTCCAGTTTATTACTTTAAGTTTCCTATAGCTTTAGCTTTTCGATAAAGGTATTCTATCATTTTCTCCTCTTCTAATGCCTGGTGTTCTTCTCTAGTTAGTTCTTCAGGTAGTCATGGAGGCTTAGGCTTATTCTTATAATACTCTCTTATCGCTCTCCTTAATGCTCCTACCGCTAGTATTCCACAATGGTACTTTATTGCTGGGAGGCCACCAAGCTCATTTGATATATCCTGCCATGTTATTTTCCATGCATCCTCGAGCTTTAACCCTTTGATCATTTCTGTTAAGATACTAGCAGCGGCAATATTAGCGGCACAGCCATAGCTCTCAAAAGTTGCCTTAACTATTCTTTCAGTTTTTCATCTATCTTAAGGTATATAGCTATCATGTCACCGCATGCTGGACTACCAGCGATAGCTACTACTGTAGCACCCTCTAATTGTCAGCATTCTTTGGATTTCTAAAGAGTTCTAGTATCTTAGGCGAGTATGGTAGTGGTATACGTGTGCTCATAATGACCACGTATAACTCCGTTATAAAGTATTTTAAGCTTTCCACTACAATAATAGGTTAAATAAGTAACCTATGACAATTATTTGTGGTACAGTTAGTAGCGGCAGGTATATTGCTGCTCTCTTCCCTATATTATGCCATATTAACCCCATTTCTGTATAGTCTGTTGCTACACCAGCCATAAGAAATACAAAGGAGTTGCCAAAGGCACCTGTTTGCCTAAAGATTTCAAAAGCTAATGGTGCTGTCCCCTCAGAACATACTTCAAGTACTGTAGCGAGAAGTAAAGTGACAATTAAGCCTACTATACTCGGTCCCATAAAGTTTACAAAGAACTCTTTGGGAACATATGCTCTAGCTAGAGAAGCCAACACCATCCCTATAATCATCCACCATAATATCATTTTAGAAAGCTCCCATGACCCCTTTAATACACCTACTCCTGCCTCCTTGATCTTTTTTTGTTGTAGAATGCTGATGGAGGATAACTTTACATGTTATTGTACTATGTACGCTATGACCTACATGTGTATGAGCATGTACGGTATGATTAGCGCATTCAACAAGTCCTCTCTTATCAAATCCTAAGTATATTAAACCAGTGATTATTGCTATGATTAAGGCTGAAGCTATAAAGAATACTGCTCTTATACCAAAGAGCCCAAACAGTATTATTGTAATTGATAAGTTAGCCCATGGAGCCGCTAAAAGGAAAGCTATTATGGCTGGTGTTGACGCACCCTTCCTATAAAGCTCCATTGATATAGCTAAGATACCATGGGAGCAAGCTGAAACGAGAAATCCTAATACAACAGAGTAAAGTATCGTCCTTTTGTTATGCTGAGCCAGCACCTTCATTATATATTCTCTTGGCACAAAATAGTCTATAAGACCACCAATCAATATTCCCAATAGTATTGGAAACCATATCATAGATACATAGTTGTAAAATGATATTACAAAATTATGCAGTACGGGATAGCCTAAGAACTCTAAAATATAGTTAACTGTAAGGATTACTAGAACTATCAAAACAGCTATAAATAAACTTTCCTTATACCATTTTGTCCTATGTTCAGGTATACAAAGAGGACAAACGTTATGACTCACATGCCCGTTTTTGACATTAGAGAGCTGTTCGATAGTATAGTCTACATCCTCCATATTATGGTACCTACTAATTTTGAAGAGTATACTTCCATGTGCCTCTTCATGTTTTTTACCTATAGCTAAGAGTACATGACTTGGCTCTAATACTCTACTGGTACAGGCACACCCACTTGACACATAGACTCCACGAAAGCCAAGTTCAACAGTTAAGGGCTACATTATAGCTGGTATTGGTACTTCAGGTCATATAGCAACTATAGCCAAAAGGTTAAAAGAGTATTATGGAGAAAAAGTAAAAGTAATAGGCATCCAACCAGCTAAAAAATCTTCTATACCAGGCATTAAGAGGCTAGAAACTAGGCTGTTTCAGGCTTAGCGATACATTTAAATACTTTTAATCACTTCTAATTATTTGATGGAAGATGGAGAAGCTGTATAAGCTTAGTGAGTTTGCTAAGCTGGTTGGTGTTAGCCGCAGTGGTGTTGTTAAGTGGATTAGGGAAGGTAAGGTTAGAGCTGTTAATATTCATGGTAGATGGTATATTCCGGAGTCAGAGCTTGAGAGATTAACTAGGGGATTTTATGCTGGTTTCAAGAGAATTGCTATCTATGCTAGAGTCAGTGGTAATACACAGAAGGATGACTTGGAAAGACAAATATCTTCTTTAGAGGATTATGTTAGAGAACATTATCCACAAGTTGAATACGTAGTTGTTAAGGACGTTGCTAGTGGTCTTAAGGAAGATAGGAGGGGGTTAAGGAGACTCATAGAGATGGCTAGGAAGAAACAAATAGATGCTATAGTTGTAGCATACAAGGATAGACTAACAAGATTTGGATTCACTTACCTCAAGGAACTATTCGAGGCATACGGTGTTAAAGTAATAGTTGCTTTTCACGAAGAACCAAAGGACTACTATCAAGAACTAGTTGAGGATTTGATAGCGATTGTTACTAGCTTTGCTGGTAGAATCTATGGTAAACGTAGTAGGAAGTATAAGAGGGTGGTGGAAGCAGTTGAGCAAGCAGTTAAAGACCCTTAAACGAACGGTAGTGCTTGAAGGATGGACTAATAGCTATGGTAGGCAAGTTCTTCGAGAAATTACTGAAGCTTATAAAACTATGCTCCAAGAGATGGTTAATTATGCAGTAGAGCATAAAGCATCACAAGCTACTCTCCATAAAGTATTCTACCATAGGTTTAGAGATAGGTATCCTTGGCTACCAACAAGGATTATCAAGGGATGCTATAGAGATGCTGTTAGGAGAGCTAAGTCATTTAGAGAACTGAAGAAGAAGGGAATAGCCAAGACTGATAAACCAGTAGTAAGGAAGACAACTATAACCTATTCTGACTCGCAGGACTGGAGGCTAAGAGATGGAGTCGTTGAGGTAAGAACACATAAAGGATGGATAAAGATACATTATAGAAATCATAAACAACTACATAGGTACCTCTATAATGAATGGAGGCTTTCTAGTGAGTTAAGACTTAAACTAAATGGTAAGAAGATTATAGTATACCTAACGTTTACAAGGAACTTTGAAGTCGTATACAGTTCAAGCAATGTTGTTGCAGTTGATGTTAATGAGAATAATGTTACGTTAGCTATATTCAGGGACAAGAAGCTATGTGAAGTGTATAGGATAGAGACTGGTTTGGGGAGGATAGTTATTTCTTATGCTGAGAGGAGGAAGAGGATAACCAAGGGTAAATCCACGAAGACTAGAAGTGTAAAGAAAGCTCTTAAGAAGCTTAGGGAGAAAGAGAGGAAACAAGACATAATCTACAAGACAGTTAAAATTATTGAAGAATTGGCGATAAAGAATAATGCTGTCGTAGTTATCGGAAATGTACGTAGAGGTAAAAGGAAACTAGCCGAAAAGACTAGAAAGACCACTTTAAGACACAGGATAAATCAATGGAGTGTATCATCTCTAGTGGAAGCACTAGATAATAAGCCATTACATGTTATTGAGATATCAGAAGCACATACTTCTACAAGAAACCCATTTACTGGTAAACCCATCCGTAGTTTTACTCCCTCTATGACCCGCATTGCGGTGAGAGGGAGGAAGAGAGTAAGAGTAATCAAGGTTCAGCTAAGACTAGCTAAGCTAGACAATGGATTAATCCTAGATAGAGACATTGTTGGTGCTATAAATATTGGTTTAAAATACCTATCCTCAGATGGGGGCATAACATTATGAAAAAATCTTTGTGTAATCAAAATTTACCTGAATGGGCAAGAGGATGGTTAGCTGGGCTTATTGATGGAGAAGGAACAATAACAGTGGAACGACTAAGGAGAAGAAAGAATAATAATATAAATTATCGCCCTCTCATCGTAATAAACAACACTTCATTAGAACTTATTCAAAAAGTGAGAGAAGTTTGTAGCTGTGGAACAATAAGTTTACATTCACCAAGCTACATGAAGAGATTTCCTCAAAAGAGAACAGTTTATAGTATTAAAATAAAAGGCTCCTTTAACGTATCCGCTATCTTAAAACAAATATATCCATACCTTATCGTGAAGCGAAAACAGGCTGAGATAGTTCTGAAAATTTGTGAAGAGAACATTAAAGCTTACTCTACGAATAAACTTGCAAACACTAAATATCTTGAAATGCTTAAACGAGAACTAAATAGATGTAATAAAAGAGGAAAATAAGGCGTTCCCCTCGACCGAGTCCCATGAGGTGTGGGTGAAGCTAATGAACCCACACCAAGGGCTAACTCCCCTCACAGAATTAAAAGTATTGAAAACTATCTAGAAGTACCGTGAGGGAGAAACGCCTAAGTGGATAAACGTGGTAAATATTGATAGAATAGTAGATGTCACTCTTAAGGAAGCTATAGATGGAGTTATCGAAGTAGCCAATGAGGGAAGGATTATGCATCGGATTGAGCTCAGGAGCTGTATATTCTGCATATAAGAAGATAAGCAATAATAGTGGTGCATATGTCTTAATATTTCCGGATGACGTTTTTAAATACATTAGGACACTAAGTCAATATGTTCAAACAGGAAATAAATAACATAATTTATATAAATTTCGAACTTAATTAGGGAACATTATACTATTAAGCCTTGCATACAATAATCACTCTGAGGAGGATTGAGTAAAAATTGCAGATTAAACTTACACCAAATGAGATAGAGCGATATGATAGACAAATTAAACTATTTGGTGTTGAAGGCCAATTAAAGTTGAAGAAGGCTAAAGTGCTAGTTGCTGGTTTAGGGGGTTTAGGATGTCCAATAGCATTATATCTGGCAGCAGCAGGTGTAGGTAAAATACTTCTAGTCGATAAAGAAAGAGTAGAACTTAGTAATCTTAATAGACAAATACTACACTGGACAAAAAACATAGGCGAATTCAAAGTGAAATCTGCAGCTGAAAAGCTCAGAGAACTTAATCCTGAAGTCGACATAGAGGAAGTTAATTTAGAAATAAACGAAGATAATATTCATGACCTAGTATCGCGAGTAGATCTAGTTGTTGATGGCATGGATAATTGGAGGACAAGATTCATAATTAATAAGGCTTGCGTTGTCCAGTCAAAGCCATTTGTACATGCAGGAGTATATGGTATGTACGGGCAACTCTTAGTAGTAATACCACACAAAGGGCCATGTTTACAATGTGTTATTCCAAAACCTCCACCAGAAAAACATCCATTCCCAATATTAGGAACTACTGCAGGAATGCTTGCATTAATGCAAGCCACAGAGGCAATAAAAATCATAACAGGCTATGGTGAAGTAGCCGTAGGCCGCCTAATAGTATACGATGGATATAATATGAGCTTTAGCGAAGTTAAAGTCTCTAGAAGAGAGAACTGCCCTGTATGTGGTTCACTAAGCAAATAAGGTAATATGACATGACCAAATTCGACTCCATAGTTAAGGCTATAGAAGCTACTAAGGGTACACCTCGAACTGGCTGGCTTCTAAAAGGTGTACCCCCGGCAATAGCAGAGACTATAGCATCACATACATATGAAGCTGCAATTTATAGTCTATTACTGTCAATGGGGCTAAAGAAACACCATGTAAGTATCGACCCTTATAAAGCTGTAACATTAACCTTACTTCATGATGTTGCTGAGGCATACATAGGCGATATTGTTAAGCTAGTTTCAGATAAATTAAAGGGAGCTAAGGAAAGACTGGAAGTTGAAGTTGTGAGAGAATATTTAGGTATAGAGGAAGTTAATAAACTAATAGAGGAATATTATGAAAGGAAGACATTAGAAGCTAAGGTTACAACGTTAATGACATATATAGTAGAGTAAAAGAGAGGTTGAAAAAGTACATGACAGAAGACAAAATAATAAGATCATTAAAGTCTCTCATTGAAGAGTTAACAGAGACCTCATAAACACCCTCATATGTACATATCTCTATCAGATGGAATATTTATTAATAATATGCAACTACTCTTATCTTAGGGATCTTGCATGAAAACATTTTGTGAAATAGCAGCAAAAATAATTGTTCCAGCGATTAGAGCTTTACTTGCTCTAACACTTATCGAAAAATATAATATGACGCAAGTTGAGGTTGCAAAGAAGCTTGGTACCTCACAGCCTGCAATAAGCTACTATATGCATTCTAAAAGGGGTAAACTAGCTCTTTCTATACTTAAAAGTAATAAGGAAATTGTGGAGATGGTTGAAGAACTGGCTAATAACATCTATAAAGGAAATATGGATGATGCCGACATATCTTTAATATTCTGTAATATATGTAAAATTATACGTGAAAACAAGAAACTCATAGAAGACATTAATATGTTATTATCAAGGTAGCTTATTTCTTAACAACATGGGATAGGAACGAGATTACGCTATAATTAAAGACTATGAAAGAATCCTTAGTTGACTAATTAAATTTATTAGAAAACGGTCTTACACAAAGTATAATAAAGTGGGTGCTTCGGGTATGTTAGTGAACTATGCCATGGCTTAAGCTTAAATTTCATGCGTGAATATTAATTGAATATGATAAAATCTATATGTCACTTATACTATCTTGAGCATTTCAAACTCATTCTTCAAATATGTCATTTGATTCTTTAATTAACTTCTCTATTACTG
>Ga0180302_10000013_pt1 | contig 56634 bp, 60 predicted proteins | sample GuaBasSediGuay17_FD_121794 | JGI IMG/M metagenome (GOLD analysis project Ga0180302, IMG submission 121794) | Subseafloor sediment microbial communities from Guaymas Basin, Gulf of California, Mexico - Guay17, Core 4571-4, 12-15 cm | ecosystem: Environmental > Aquatic > Marine > Hydrothermal... | reverse complement strand
GCAGTGGGCATAGCTGGAGGCCTCTTCCACTTCTTTAACCACGCCATCTTCAAAGGCCTCCTCTTCCTCGGTGCTGGCTGCCTAATCTACGTAACTGGCACCAAGAAGCTGAGCGAGATGGGTGGCTTAGCACGTAACATGCCTGTGACCGCTGCCTGCATGATCATCGGCGGCCTAGCCTTGGCAGGAATCCCGCCGCTTAACGGCTTTGCTAGCAAGCTACTCATCTATGAGGGCGCTATCCAGAGGGCCTTAGCTGAAGGGGGCCTTGTAGGCGCAATGTATGCGCTATACTGTGCAATAGCCCTCCTCGGCAGCGCAATAACCCTCGCTTCCGTGCTAAAGATGCTTCACTCAGCCTTCTTCGGGGTTAGGCCTAGTAGGTTGGAGGGGGTTAAGGAAGTACCTCTCACCATGCAGATACCCCTCGTCATCCTAGCTGCTCTCTGCGTGGTCCTCGGCGTGGCGCCAAGATTGTTGCTCGATACCCTAATCAACCCGGCTGTGGCCTTAATAGTGGGAGCTGGGGTCCCCAGCTACTTCCTCTTAGGCTTCGCTACCCCGATAGGGTTCTATGAGGCCTTGGGCCTCGCCCTCATCATCTTAATCTCTATGCTCGTGGGCTACGCTATATACCATGCCTCCCTTAAACCCATGGTAGTCACCACCGACGCCGCCATGCCCTTCACAGGGGGCGAGGTCGAGGAGCCCTACCTAAGCTTAGAGAAAGCCAGGGTAGGGCCTGGCCCCTTCTACCTTAACTTTGCCTCACTCATAGCACCTCTCCACAACTTTATGAAGCGTGGTGGATTTGACCTAGCTTACTTCGGGTTAGCTAGGTTCATAGAGACTAGGGCAATCGTCCTAGCAGGCATAGCCTTCCTCTCCTTAACTGGAGCCTTAGCCACGGGTCTCCTAACCCCTATCCTCTACGTGGGCACAGCTATGATGCTCATCGGTGCGCTGGTGGCAGCTCACCACCGAGATCTAAAGAGACTCTTCGTAGCCGCGGTCGTGGTTCAGCTCGGCGACGTGGTCATGGAGCTAGGTGCAGCCGACCTAGCTAAAGGAGTAGAAGGCTATGTACACTGCCTAGCTGGCGGGTTGATCCACTTGGTTAACATCATCCCAGCTTCATTAGCTATGCTGCTCTGCATAGCCGCGGTGGCCAGTAAAGCTGGAACCACAAGGCTGGATAGCCTCAAAGGGCTAGCTGGACGTATGCCCATGATCGCGTTAGCCTTCATAGCTAGCAGCCTAGCCCTCGCCTGCATACCTCCCTTCAACACTTGGTGGAGCGAATACCAGCTTTACGTAGCCTTAGCAGAGGCAGGTAGGTGGGACTTAGTCTTGATCGTAGCTTTCTCCACGGTAACCTTGCTGGCCGCTATGGTCAAGGGATTCAGCGGAGCATTCTTGGGTGAGCCCATACCTGAAGCCGAGAAGATGCGTGAAGCCACAGGTCTGGCCGCTGTAGCCCTGGTCTTAGTTGCTCTCTGCGTGGTTTTGGGCATGATTCCTGACCCCTTATTCAACTGGGCTTGGAGGTTGGCTAGTTCATTAGCGGGGTGATGGTGATGAAGGAGGTTGTTGAGGAGCTGAAGAATAAGTTTAAGGACGTTGTCCACGAAGTGCAAGAAGCCAAGGAGACTAGGTACGTAGTATACATAGAGCCCTACCGCTTAAGGGAAATGGTAGAGTGGCTTTTCAACGAGAAGAACGCTCGGCTTAGCACAATCTCAGCTGTAGACCTAGGAGTAGATTTCGAGCTCATTTACCATATGACCATAGGGAGGAGTTACGTGAACCTCAAGTTCAAGGTGCCCAAGGAGAAGCCAACGGTAGACTCCATCACCCCCATCATACCCGGGGCGGGGATGATAGAGAGGGAAGTACAAGAGATGTTTGGGATCCGGTTTGAGGGACATCCAGATCCACGTCACATATCCCTACCCTTTGAGGCGCCTGAGGAGCTTAAGCCGCTTAGAGGACCTATGAAAGGCCCTGTGACGGATACTCAGAAGCCGGGGATAGAGGGGGTGTTGACGACGGGGCTGCGCTTCCCCTTGACCTTCGCGGCTAAGAGGCAGCGCGTTAAGCTAGGTCTTCCTGAAGCTGTTAAATGTACTGCTGTCGACCCTGCGTCGTTAACTGAAGTGCAGAAGTTGATGAAGGACTTCAAGTTCGACGAGAAGGTGAAGTTCGACTGGGGACGTAAGAAGTTGAGGTATTGAGGTGGTTGTGTTGACCGGCTACGCCATGTTTTGGAGCTGCTGGATTCAAACCCGATTCTCTAACATAGAAGCCTCTACGCGCAAGGTATTGGAAAAGCTTGGAGTGCCCTACCGAGACATGGAGGGCACTTCATGTTGTCCTGAGCCTTTCTACACAGGGCTGCTGGACCGTGAGCTATGGTTGACGATGGCGGCCAGAAACATTACCATAGCTGAAGCCCTAGGTCTTCCCGTGCTGACCTTGTGTAACGGTTGCTATGAAACCCTCTTCGAGGCAAACGAGTTTTTAAAGGAAAACCCTGAGGCTAAGGAGAAGGTAAATAAGGAGTTATCGAAGATAGGCAAGAAGTATCAAGGTACCGTGGAAGTCAAACACCTAACCGAAGCTCTCTACGAGCTAGGATTAGATCGCATTAAGCAGGCTGTGGTTAAGCCGCTGACAGGCATCAAGGTGGCTGTCCATCCAGGATGCCACCTCTATAGGTCAAAGAAGACTGAAGACTGGTACTTTAAAGCTGAGGCCTTTAAAGAGCTGGTTAAGGCTACAGGTGCTGAAGTCGTGGACTATAACCTTGAAAGACTTTGCTGCGGCTTCCCTCAGAGAAGCTTCGATGAAGAGCTATCCTTAACTGAGACGTTAAGGATGAAGCTTGAATCTGTGAGTGAAGCTGGCGCTGACTTAATAGCTGTGGTGTGTCCCACCTGCTATCTACAGTTTGAGGTGGGGCAGGCCGACCTTAAATCTAAGACAAGTCTCGAGTTTAACATACCCGTAGCTTACCTATCTGAGCTCCTAGCCCTCTCCTTCGGCTACAAGCCAGAGGAGGTGGGCTTAGACCTTCACCGAATACCTTTAACCAAGCTCGTTGAGAGGGTGGGATGACTAGATGAGCACGTGTAGCATACCTATAGGACCCTTCCACCCAGCCTTAAAGGAAAGCCTCTTCATAAGGCTGGAGGTCGAAGGTGAACGCGTCGTAGGCGCTGACCTTAAGACAGGCTACTTCCATCGAGGTATAGAGTGGCTAGCTTCCAGGAGAACTTTTCACCAAGTAATCTTCCTATGTGAACGTGTATGTGGAATCTGCAGCGACGCCCATGCTACTGCCTGCACTCAGACCATCGAGGACCTACTAGACGTGGAGCCCCCTGAGAGAGCCAAGTATCTTAGAGCCCTAGTGGCAGAGTTGGAGAGGCTTCATAGCCACTTTCTATGGTTCGGCGTGGCCCTCCACCTGATAGGGTTTGATACTGCCTTCATGCATGCGTGGAGAGACCGCGAGGTAGTGATGAGGGTGCTCGAAGCCGTGACAGGGAAACGTGTCAACTACGCCTACCCCACTATCGGAGGGGTTAGGCGAGACTTAACCCCCAAGCTAGCTAAGTTTGTAGAAGCCCAGCTAGTCGAGATTGAGCGGGCAGCTGAGAGATTAAAGGAGACCGTGGTCAATGACCGCATGATAAGGGCTAGGGTAGCAGAGGTAGGCGTCTTAACCAAAGAGGATGCCAAGAAACTATGTGTCGTAGGGCCTACGGCGAGGGGCTCAGGTATAGACATAGATGTGCGCAAAGATGACCCATACGCTAACTACGATAAACTAGAATGGTCTGTACCCGTGTTTGATCAAGGAGACGTGCTAGCTAAGACCTTGGTGAGGCTTATGGAGATCTTCGAGTCCATTAAGATGATCAAGCAGATACTTAAGGATATACCTGAAGGCCCTATCATGGCGGAGGAGATTAAAGAGCCTGTTAAGGGCAAGGAAGTTTTCGACCGGGTTGAAGCACCTAGAGGAGAGCTCTTCTACTATATGCGTAGCAACGGCACAAACATACCTGAAAGAGTGAGGATAAGGACGCCCTCCGTAGCGAATAACCATAGCGTGCCAGTCATGTTAATAGGCTATAATATAGCCGACGCCCCCATAATCTTCGCCAGCATCGATCCATGCATAGCCTGCACCGACAGGGTAGAAGTGGTCAACGTGAAGAATGGGTCTGTGAAATATGTAACCTTAGAGGACTTAGCCAGGAGGAGGGTGATGTTATGAGCAACTATCTACTTCAAGCAGGGTTAGTAGCCAGCCAGTTCGCTCTGGCCTTCATCTTTGGCTGGATATTCTACTGGCTCTTCAGAAAACTGAGGGCACGCTTCCAGTGTAGGATAGGGCCACCTATCATTCAGCCTCTCGCCGACATCGTTAAGCTATTTTCAAAGAAAACCATAATGCCTAGTGCTGCTAGTAGACCATGGTTTACAATAGCACCCCTACTAGCTTTAGCAGGATATCTAACCGCACTTGCACTAACTCCCCTAGGAGTAGCTGCCCCTCTAAGCGTAACAGGAGACGTGCTGGTAGTGCTCATCGCGCTCGCCATCCCTGGCGTATCCATTATCATAGCAGGCTCCAGTTCAGGCAACCCCTACGGAGCTATAGGTTCTAGCAGAGAGCTCACCCTACTAGTCGCCTCGGAGATACCTTTCGTAGTCTCTGCCATAGCTTTAGTTAAGGCAGCCGGGGGGTTAAGTATGGCCAGCATCATAGCAGCTCAGAGCGGCACACCTTTCCTGTTTAGCTATCCGTTCGCTGCGGTAGCTTTCTTCATAGCTCTTGTCCTCAAGCTTGGGCGTAAACCCTTTGATATACCCGATGCCGAAGTAGAGATCGTAGCGGGACCATTGACAGATTACTCAGGAAGTCTACTAGGGCTCTTTGAGCTCGGCAATGTGTTTAGGTGGATAGTTCTTCCAGCCATAGCCGTAGACCTATTCTTCGCGGGAGGGCGTTTCACAGGGATACCGCTCGTAGACGTAGCCTGCTTCTTAGCGTTATGCGTCGTAATAGTGTTCATAGTCTCCTACGTAGATTCACAGAGCACTAGGCTAAGAGTTGATCAAGCATTTAAATTCCTCTTGGCCTGGGGCTTAGCCCTAGCCTTGATAGATTTAATTAGAGCCTCCACGGGGTGGTTAGTTTGGTAAACCTAAGAACCATGTTGGAGAGCCTTAAAGGCTTCCTCAAGCCATCGACAGTGCCTTACCCGTATAAGGAAATACCCCCGGCTGAAGGTTATAGAGGAAAGCCTCTCTACGACCGCGATAAATGCATAGGTTGCGGTGCATGCAGCCAAGTTTGCCCGGCTAAAGCCATAACCGTGGTGGATCAAGGCTCCACGCGGGTCTTAAGGGTGTGGCATGGACACTGTGCCTTCTGCGGTAGATGCGAAGACACCTGTCCTTGGGAGGCCATCAAGCTATCTAGAGAGTATGTGATAGTGACCTATAACAAGGAAGAGGCTGAAGATAAATTAGAGCTTGAATTAGCTGCCTGTGCTTCCTGTGGCAGCTACTTTACTACGTCAAGGCAACTAGCTAAGATAGTCGAGCTAGTGGAAGAGTCGATAAATAAGCGGGGGGCTTCGCTCGAAGAGTACCGTAAGCTCATCTCCCTTTGTCCTCCATGCCGATCCAGACCTGAAGCGTTGAAGGAAGCCTTTAAGTTTATGTTAAAAATGGGGTGAGCGTAAATGAATCTTTCTACATGGGCTAGGAAGAAGTCTCCATGGATCATGCACTTCCCCTGTGGTGGATGTAACGGCTGTGATATAGAGGTTGTAGCTGCGCTAACGCCCCTCTACGACGCTGAGAGGTTTGGTGCACTCCTTAAGGGTACGCCTAGACATGCTGATATACTACTCGTGACAGGGGTAGTGACGTTACAGATTAAAGATAGGTTACGTCGCGTCTATGAGCAGGTACCTGACCCTAAAATAGTGGTAGCGGTAGGTAACTGCGCAGTGTCAGGAGACGTGTTTGATGGAAGCTACGCCGTGGCTGGCCCTGTAGATAAAGTAATACCTGTAGATGTCTATGTAGCTGGCTGCCCACCTAAACCTGAAGCAATATTAAGCGCCGTGGTAAAAGCTATTGAAAAACTACCATAAAGAAATTTTTACAGGTTATCCTTCGCTGCCTTCTTCTTCACGTGACTTACGCCGTTTCACGGGGGTAGTTTCAGGCGCAACAGGTACAGGTATGGTTGTGGAGATGGGAGGGTCTAACATCTTAACAATGGTCCACTTCACCCGCTTTACAGGAACACCTCCCACGTTCTCCTCGGTATCAATGCCCTCAGCTAGCGCTCTCACCTTCTTACCTATGAAATTATCTACGATCCAGTCCCTACCTTTCTCCGCTATTAGGTGGATCAAGTTCTCTGGTAGGATGTAGGTCTCCATGACCCACCTTAGGTCCTCCATTATGGTGAGAGTTCTGTTAACTAGGTCGACCTCCTCTACCGTACCTCTCACAAACCGAAAACGCAAGCTGAGCCACCGCAGGTAGATGTCTATCAGTAGCTATTTTTAAGCTTACCTTCCCGTCTTCAGCTACTGTTGAAGCGTTAACCCTTAAAGCTTGTTTCTTGTTCTAGGTCACTGTGACCTCACTCTTAGATAGGTTAGTCGGAAGGTTACGAGGGGCACGCAAGGTAGTGTTGCTTGGAGTTGGCAATCCTTTAAGGGGGGACGACGCCGTAGGTCCTCTCTTCGCTAGGAGAGTTAGGAAGTTTAAGCCAAGCTGGGTATTGGTTCTAGATTGTGGATCGAACCCTGAGAACTATACAGGAAGTATTAGGAGGTTTAAGCCAAGCCATGTAGTTGTGGTAGATGCCGTAGAGGCAGGAAAACCCCCTGGAAGCATAGAGCTCTATAGTGAGGACGAGCTTGCAGGTTTAACGCTTGATACCCATAAACCTTCTCTCAGACTATTGGCCACCTACATTAAAGAATCCATCAACTCAGAGTTCCTGCTTATAGGTATTCAGCCTAAACGCTTAACGTATACCTTTAAGGCGAGCCTTTCTAAGCCCGTTAGGGCTGCTTTAAGTAGGCTTGAGGAGGATTTTAAAGAGCTTTTTAGAAGGTTGGAGCTTGAGCAAGGTTGCCACCATAGATGTCAGCAAGATCTAGGAGCTTACGACGAGTAGAGGGTACAAAGGCTCTAAGAGGGTCGTATATGGACGACGTAGAAGAGTGCAGGCGTGCTCGACGAGGTCGAGGTAGTTGAATTAAAGTGGAAAGAAGAAGTTCCTTCACTTCCTGAAGAACAGCTTCTTAATCTTGCTAGCAAAGGACTTCGTCCAGTATTCCCCTGCCTGTAAACCGAAAATCAAACTATGAAGCTCACGTTCTACTTGCTTGCTCAATACTATGTTGGTCATGATGGTGAAAATGGAAACACCTTCCCTCTCCCGCTCAATCACTAAGGGTTTAAGGTACTGGGTTCTAAAAGCCCATTTTAATATTAGCTGGCGGCTAAGTTCATTCAATAGTGCTAGAGGGACTTGTTCATTAGAGTCTATGATATATGTACCATAAGCCCCTTCAGTCCTAACTGTCAGCCTAGCATAGATAGATGAAGCCATATCCTGAAGCACTTTATCAACTGTTATACCAGCGAGGGAGTAGTATCTGGCCATGCCTATAGCTCCTATTTCTCCTTGCATCATATTCCTCAAATCGCTCTTATCCATACCCATCCTAACTCCTTCAGATGCGGTCAGGGCCTCAAAAAGGGTGTTAAGAATCTCCGCTATCCTAGAGTTAACTACATGGTATACATCGGTCAGCCTTATCTTCTGAGGATCAATACTCATCTTAAGACTAGCTATTTGGTTGGAGAGAGGAAATACCGTTGTATGTTTGACAGCTTCTCTCAAGCTACGGTAAGCCCTAACGAGTGGTGCATCCCCTTCAAAGTAGAAAGGCGTCACCGTGAACACTAGCTGAACCGCGTTGGGAAAGTTTTCCTTAACCACCTTTACGTGTTCAGGCAAAGACCCGCTGCCAAAACCATGCCCAACGCTGGCAATGGTCACTATCAAATCAGGTTCTTCGCAGCCATAGACTTCACAAGCTTTCTCTATCATGTATGGTATGCTTTCAGCCACCTCTAAGTAATCCTCTCTTCCCTTCTCAGGCCTCATCCCTGAACCTCCACCATTACCGCAGGGAACGGGAAGGTCTACACGTTCCTCTATCTGTCTAAGGTCACGAATGCTGGAGTTGATAGCGACCTTGACAGCTCCTATCTTACTAACATTGATATTCGATAATATCCTACCACCACCTGAGCCCAAACTGAAGATTATAGGGATCGTGAAGAGATGTTTGACTTCAGCACGAATACGCTCCCTAAACCGTTTAAAGATGGTCTCGCTAAGATCCAAGGCTTTTAGCCCCCTATGTGTTAAGGCTTAAGCCTTATAACGTCCTCTATTTGGTCACATGAGGTATTAAGGTTTTCCCTAAGGGGGTTCCACCATGAGAGAAACCTTGGCTGTAAAGGCTCGAAGCTCCGGCAGTAAACGGTTGAGGTAGACGGGGTAAAAGACCCTGTAACCATCGGTGAACTCTACAACCCAGTAAGCCTGTAGTTCCTTAACCATGTCCTTGAATGGCTCCTCCACAACCTCCTCTCCATATAGTAGCTTGTAATTCTCACGGAGCCTTGAAAGCTCATGTGAAAAGCTTGGCTTAGCCAACCCCCTCTCCACGAGAAGATAGAGGAGTTTAGAGGTTGGAAAAGACGGTTTGGGTCTCTCGCTTAAACGTTGAACGATTAGAGGTACGAACAAAGCTAGGAAAGGCCTAGCCACTGCTGCATAGAGATCCTCCCCTGTATCCTCAGTTCTAATGTAAAGTTGGCTCTGCGAGGCTTCAAGGCCTATAGAAGCCAGGTCCCCTAAAGCCTCATCTAGCGCCGATACGCTGCCATATCTCGAATAAAGAGCTTCAGCTACGACCCCTCTATTGACCCTTCTAAGCAAGAGATAGACGGCTTCAGCCTTATCTAACTCCTTCGAATCGCTATAAGACGTCAACAGGCGTTCTAAGTCCACCGCCTTAACCATGACGCATCACCCTCTCCCTCTACATATAAGCTTAGCTTAAACCTTAACTTCCTGGGAAAAACTTTATTAATTCAGTTAAGAAAGGAGGCGTTGGTCAGGATTGGCTTACCGTTCAAAAGCTGATAACTTGGAACTGACCGTCGTGATGGACAACTATGTAGACGTCATCCTTAAGGATGAAGATCCCGTTAAGAGGTGGGGGGTTAAATCGGCTTTATCGTCGCCTAGACAGCTGATAGCTGAACATGGACTTTCCCTGCTCGTAGAGGTGAGTAAAGGAGAGCTTAAGCGCAAGGTGTTGATGGATTTCGGCTATACGGAGGAGGGAGTGTTACGCAACTTGGAGCTTCTAGGCGTGAATTTAAAATCAATAGATATGCTCTTCTTAAGTCATGGGCATCGAGATCACTACGCCGCACTAATAAACGTATTGAAGAGTATAGGTAGGCCTATCCCCGTTTACGTACATCCTGACGCCTTCAACGAGAGGCTTTTCACCTTCCCTGATGGAGACACCATAGGTCCCTGGCAGCTTAAACCCAAAGACATAGAGGAGGCTGGCGGAGTAGTCGTAGCCTCCAAGAACCCTATTCCACTAGCACCAGGACTCTTCACTAGTGGAGAAGTAAAGCGCCTCACGGACTTCGAGAAGCCCATGGAGGTATCTAAGAGGGTAAAAGATGGGCTGTATGAAGATGACCCCATACTTGACGATCAAGCTTTAATAGTTAACTTAGAGGGTAAAGGACTCGTAGTTATTGCTGGCTGTGCACACGCAGGCATTATCAACACCATCCGCCACGCTATGGAAATAACAGGTGAGAATAAACTCTACGCAGTCGTTGGAGGCTTCCATCTATCTGGAGCTGAGGCGAGCATACTGGACAAGACCTTGGAGGAGCTGCGAAAACTTAGCCCTGAGCTAATAATGCCCATGCACTGTACAGGTTTTCAGGCGACCTTGAAGATAGCCTTAGCCATGCCTAAAGCATTTAAATTAAGCTCCGTGGGCACGAAGCTGGTCTTGAAAGGTGGCTAAGCTTGATGAGAGTAGGTCTTGCACTGCTATCAATAATATTAGCGCTCGGGCCCCTAGCCTATGGCTTGTATTTGTATCAAAATAATGTGCAAGCCTACGTGACACCATCCCTCCAAAACCTTGAAGAAGTATTCATACCTCAAATGCCTCAGCTCAGCTTCGTAGCTTACGAAGTGGTTGACGTCGATATACAGGAAGGAGTATTTCAAGCTGTTATAACTCTGTCCATCCATAATCCTCTTCCATACACCTTAACCCTTGAAGACGTAAGCTTTAACCTCGTATGTGCCTCTCTAGGCCATGGAAACCTTCTTGGTGAGGGACATCTACGGCAACCAGTCAGCGTAGAGCCAGGGGACACAGCAGAGGCTTATATAGATCTTTCCATTAGCCAGGAGGGCATGGCGCACATCCAAGCCTATCATCTCACGATAACCCCTACTGGACCGAACACCGCCCTAGTAACAGTTAGCTGCACGGCCAGAATGGAGGACGCCGTCATAAGAATTAGAGCTGCCAACATCTCGATGGAGTTGGAAGGAGAGATGGGAGAGGTACCTATTTATTATGAGGAGGAGGTTAGCCTATGACGGTCCGAGTTAATCCTTTAGGCTTAGCCGCTGCAGCCTCTCTATTCATCCTAGCATACTTTAGGGAGGCTGCTTGGTGGACAGTGAACATAGGAGACATAGCCATTCTCAACGCCTCTCCCTTCAAAGTCACCTTTAACATCACGAACATCAATATACTACCACCCATAATCGACTACCTGACCCTAGGAGCTTGGCTGGCAGTGATCGTCGGTGCTGGGCTTATGATCCTAGGCTCTCTCACCGATAAGAAATGGTCTAAGAGCTTAGTGTCCTTCGGACTCTCTAAGATAACGTGGGAGCTAATAGGCCTAGTTGTCGTAGCAGTACTGCTTTATGTCGCGCTAGGACCCATGTTTAACACCTTAGTTAATACCTTCACCGGAGGCCTACCTGGAGGGTTACAGGTACTGGAACATAAAACTCCCTTTTTGGTGGGAGAAGGCCTAATCCAGATGAGGATGCCGCAGGGTGGCGGAGCAGTTGTGATATCAGTGCCTTTGAAGGCTAACATTACCGAGTACTTCATGATGGCGGTAATGGCGTTAGCACTATCTATAGCCGCCAGGATTTATCAAGGGAGGTTCGTAGGTAAGGCGCATTAGAGGAGCCTCCACATAGTCATGGGGGTAAGCTGGCTAAAGTCAAACTTAGGCTCAAGAAAACCTTCTCTCACTCTTTTAATCGCTTTAAGCCCTGGCTCCGCGTCAGTTACTATTGTAGTAAAGAAAGCGAAAAGCCCACCCCATTCATGCCACCGTTGCTTTATGAAGGCTTCCGCTTCGCTTAGACCTTTAAGGCTTTGACCATAAGCCTCCGAGACCACCTTAACTAGCCATCTATCAACAGGTGGCTCCTCATACCTCCTCGCTCCAAATAGCAACGCAACCCTCAATGTATAGGTACCTATACCCTTAACTTGTTCCTTTAAAGCAAGAATAGAGGCTTCATCAGGTTCCTCTCCTCTAAGATAATCCATCAACCAGTTGGCCGCCATAAACAAAGTCTCAGCCCTATACCCCAGCCTAGCTGCTTTAAGTTGCTTAAGTCCAGCCTCAACCACCTCCATAGGGGTAGGGGGTAAAGGGACTATACGCCCATCAACTTCCACTCTTAAACCTAACAGCTCCAATACATGATATACCATCGACCATCCCTGTCTAAAACTAGCATTCTGCTGACATAGCGCTATGAGGAGAGCAAGCCATGGAGAGCAACATCTTAAATGCATCCCTTTAAGCTTAAGAGGGACGTAGCGTAGAAGAGGGTCATTGAAAGCAATCTCGTAGAAGCTTGATAATTCTTCCTGTAAGCCTAAAGCGAAGACCACCTTATCCTCAACTTCATCTTTACTCATAGAAACCTTCGAGAAAACCTTGACCACCAGTTCTTTATCCACCGGCTCTATCTTGGCTACTACATCAGGTTTTCTGGAGAGGGGGAGGTAGAGGCTTTGGCCATTGTAAAACCAGTTGAAGTTATAGGCAGATGCTGTAAGGTGAAAGTTAAACGGCTGTGGAGAAAGAAAGGTAAAGCTGAAATTTTCATGAAGCTTAGCCAAGCTAAGCCCCTAATATCTAAGAGGAGGGGACTTTAAACTTCCTCAACACATAGTACACCAGCGAAGTTGAACGTCCCACCTTCCTAGCGATGGATGATATGCTTTCTCCTTTAGAGTTAAGTTCAAGTATAGACCTTATATCTTCGTCAGTGAGCCTCCTATATCTCCTAGCCTCCACACCTATCTCTACTCCCCTAATCCTAGCTCTCCACCTAGCTGCATGAGCCCTTCTACGGTCAGGGTTAAGAGCATAGTAAATAGTGGTCTTAGGAACTTCGAGCCTTCTGGAGATCTCGGCATAGTTTAGACCTTGAGACCTAAGTGTACGAGCTTTCTCGAGAAGGTCTGAGGGAAGGGGCATCATTAAGGCTTTAAGCGAGCCACCGGTAATATGCGTTGCGCACTCCGCTTTAAACCCTAGGACCTGATTTAAAAGGTGGAGAACATGCCGGGACACGTAGAAATCCTTGGTAGTGGAGCTGCTGAGATGACTCCTGCGTTTAACTGTCACTGTGAAGCTTGCGAAGAAGCCAGGAGGGAGCATAGGTTGAGGAGGCGCTGCGCCTGCGTCCTCGTAGAGCTCGATGGAAGCAGGCTGCTAATAGACGTAGGGTCTCCTGAAGCAGTGGTAGAGGCTGGAGAGAAGGAGGTGAAGACCCTGCTACTTAGCCATGAACACGTCGATCACCTAGCTGGATTAAACCTACTGAAATGGTCGTCCACCAAGGTGAATGTATACTGCTCCAACCATGTCCTTAACTCATACTATGTATGGCCTTTCGCAGCTAAGAATCGAGACGTAGTGGAGTTCAATACGGTGGAAGCCTTCAAAACCTTTAAGGTCCCTGTAGCCATAACTCCCATCCCGCTTAACCACAGCGTACCCACTTTAGGTTTCATTATAGAGAACGCTGTGGCTTACCTACTGGACACAGTGAACCTACCTGAAGATAGTTTAAAGAGGCTTAGAGAGGCTAAGGTTCAAGTAATGCTGGTGGACGCGACCTATGGTCTTAGAGAGGACTACGTCAACCACAATAACCTAAGCCTAGCCTTAGAGCTTGTACGTAAGACAGAGCCTACCATAGCTGTCTTAACTCACATAGCTCACTATGCTGGGCGCTTCAAAGAACTGAAAAGAGCCGTTGAGGAGCTAAGCTGGGTGAAAATAGCGCTAGACCACTCCACGTTTACCTTAACATGAAAGCTTCATCCCTCGGCGTCTAGGCTACGTGGAATACATAGCAGTAAACGTCAACTTATTTATGCAGATAGTGAAGGTTGAAGTCCAGGCTTAAGGGAAATATATGGCGCTTAAAAGAGAGGTTATATTATTAGACGCAGGGTTTTAAGGTGTAGGTAGGTTGCTCTACGAGGTCTACGATGAAGCCTTATCAAGGGCAGAGGAGCTTCGAGCTAAGGCCTTTAAGGAGTGGGTGAGGAAGGAGGATGTCCTAAAGAAGTGGAGGAGCTATAGGGCTAAGGCGGAGGACTCCATAGAGCTTAAGGTATGCGGAGTCGATGGAGGAAGAAACTTCGAGGAGTATAGAGGGTTCGTGGTATACGTGGTGGATGCTGAGGCTGTAATCTATAAAGGGGCTGAGGCTGAAGAGCCTGTTAAGCTGTGCGAGATAGACATACTTTCTCCTTACCGGTTCGTAGAGGAGAGGGTGAGGACCTACGGGGAGATCCTAGAGGTTAAGGCGGCGCTTCAAGCCTTAGAGCGGCGGAACGTGAATCTAGCTTTGCTTGATGGCTCTCTCATAAGCTCCCTCATTAAACCTCTCTATGCTGAACGAAGAAGAGGGCTTCAAGGGATAGACGAGTTCGTCAAGAGGTTGGAGGCTATGAATCCATGGGAGGCCAACATACTTTCTAAGAGGCTTTGGGAGGAGCTGAAGGAGACCTATGGAGGAGAGGCCGGTAGGGCTTCAAGTTACCTTGAAGGGGTGGAGAAGCTGCTCCTTTATAAGAGGTTGCTGAGCTTACATAGGGATAAGCTTATCTTCATATCGAAGACAAGTAGAGGCATAGATTACTTCAGCTCGTTTAAGCCAGACTTAGCGATTTTTGAACACGCCTCTAAGACTTCAGGGTATTCTAAGCCTTTAGAGGTGATGGTGGGGGAGAAGGTTAAGAGGCGGCTCCCTGTTGATGGAGCCTTCTTCAAATCCCTACGTTTGACCCTCTTCTACGCTAGGTTAGAGGATGGAGGACCTGTATTGAGGTTTGAGGTACCTAGAAAGCTTGGAGAGGAAGAGGTGGAGAACCTCTTAAACCATCTAGCTATATACTCCGTAGCTGGCTATCCATACCCACTAGGGAAAGCGCACGTGGATGTAGAGGTGGAAGGTGCCGAGATCGAGAAGGTAGTTAAGATGCTTGGGGTTTACAGAGTAGAAGGTGTGGAGACCTATGGCTGAGGTCATAGGCTACATCATAGGTGAAGCCACCCCCTTTGAAGCCACCTTCCTCTCCATAAAGCCACCTAAACTAGGGCAGTACGTACTGGTGGAGCATGAAGAAGGCGACGTGCTTGGAATGGTACAAGCTTTGATAAGCGGAAGTGTATCATTAAGCATGGATATCCATGATCCTAGAGTCGTAGAGAGAGTAAAGAAGCTAGGCGATGCGAGGGACATCTACGTTAAGGGTAAGGTGAAGGTGCTAGGCGACATAGAAAATCTTAACATGCCTAGGTCTCCTCCTCAGCCGGGAGCTGAGGTTAAGGTAGCCAGCACGGAAGTCCTCGTGAAGGTTTTTAGCCATGAAGGCGCTAGCTCCGTCAAGATTGGCAATCTCATCTCCCACCCTGAGGTTCCCGTTCACGTAGACGTAAACTGCATGGTTACTAGGCACCTCGCCATACTAGCCATGACCGGGGCAGGGAAATCCAACGCTGTAGCAGTGATAGTTGACCGTGTAGTTAGGCTAGGGGGTACAGTGGTCATTTTTGATATGCATTCCGAATATGTTAAGTCTAGGCTGGGAGGGCCGATCAACGTATTAAAGGCTGTAGTCAACCCATCCTTCATGACAGCCTCGGAGCTCATGCAGTTAATGAGGGTTGAAGCACACTACCACGTCCAGGAAAGGTACTTTAGGAAAGCTTACAAGGAAGCTTTAAAGAGAGCGTCCATGGAGCCTGGCAGTTTCGTGGAACACATGGAGAAATATCTAGAAAGCTTAGAAGACGCCAAACTACCTTCACGGGAAAGAAGCGTTATCGCCTCCATCATAAATAAGATGGAGGCGTTCAAGGATAGGTACGAGGGCGTCATCGACTCAACAGCAGAAGATGTAATCTCTAGGCTTAAGCCTAGAGCAGCCAACGTAGTTGACCTTGGACATGTAGACGAGGAAGCCGCAGACGTGATAGTTAGCCACACCTTGAGGAGGGTATTAAGTGAACGTAAGAAACAGGTCCTGGAAGGTAAAGGGAGGCTTAAACAGCCCTTATTCATGGTGCTTGAGGAAGCACATATACTTGCCCCAGCATATCGTGAGACCTTATCGAAGTACTGGGTAAGCCGCATAGCCAGGGAAGGACGAAAGTTTGGGGTGGGGCTATGCCTTGTTAGTCAAAGACCGAAAGCCTTAGACCCTGATGCACTGTCCCAGGCCAATAATATGATAGTGCTGAGAATCGTAGAGCCCACCGATCAACGCCACGTACAGCAAGCGAGCGAAGCTTTAAGCGACGATCTCATAGCCCAGCTTCCATCCCTTAATGTAGGGGAAGCCGTGGTGCTTGGAATGATGGTTAAGGCTCCAGCCCTCGTTAAGATAGACCTCTATCCATCCAAGCCTGTAGGCGGAGACATCAACGTGGTCGAGGAGTGGTCTAGGAAATTAGAAGAAGACCTAGAGGAGTTTAAGGGTCTAATAGAGTATCCTTCCTAACGTGGTGAAACCTAAAGTGTTACTCGCTCACCTATCTGATACGCATCTAGGTTATCGTCAGTACAACATGGACGAGAGGGAGCAGGATTTTTATGAGGTCTTTGAGGAGGCCGTAGGGGAAATTCTTCGAGAACACGTAGATGTCTTAATACATACAGGAGATTTCTTCGAGGCCCCTCGACCACCAGTAAAAGCGTTATACGTGGCTAAAGAACAGCTTTCCAAGCTTCGTGACCGTGGAGTAAAGGTATATGCAGTCCTAGGGGACCACGATCTTCCCAAGAGGAGGGGAATGCCCCCTCATAGCCTCTTTACCGAGTACCTTACGGCTTTAGGCCTAACTAAGGATCACGATGTAGTGAGGTCTGAAGGTGTAGAAGTCTTCATAGGAGGGGTTCACCACATACCTAAGAGGTATAAGGAAGGCTTAAAGGAGAAGCTACGTCGACTAGCCAAGTCAGCTGAAGGCTACGGTAAAAGCGTTTTAGCCCTTCACCAATCCATCAACAAATTTCTACCTTTTGAGTACGAGCTGTCTTTCGATGAGCTGCCTCCATCCTTTAGTTACATCGCCTTGGGGCACTTACATCGACGCGAAAAAGCGTGGAGAGGGAACACGCTGGTAGCCTATGCTGGCTCCTTGGAGATTACGAGGAGGGATGAAGTGGAGGAGTGGAAGAAGACAGGTAAAGGTTTCTTCATTGTGGATCTGAGTGGCGATCAACCCTACTTGCACCCCGTGAGCCTAACCCGTATTAGACCTCAGCTTGAAGTAAAAGTAGACGTCTCCAAGCTTATGGAGGAGCTTAATAGAGTAGAGGAGGAGGTAAAGGCTTTAACGAAAAAACCGATACTTCACCTCTACGTTGAAGGCTTAAGGATAGATAGGCGTAGGCTTTTCGAAACCGTTCAGTCTAAGCTAGCTCCTTACCTCCTGACTTGGAGGCCTGAAGTGGTAGAAAAGGCCGAGCCTGAAAAAATAAAGGCTAAGGAGGGGCTTGACTGGATCAGCTTATTTAAGGAGGTCTTCAACGGAGATGAGGAGCTGGCTTACTTCGCTTATGAACTCTTTAAGCTCTTGAAGACCGGTAGTGAAGGAGTGGAGGAGGCAAGGAAGCTAGTGGAGGAGTTCTACCTGAAAGGTGGGTGGCTTGATCGTAAATCAGGTGGAGCTTAGAAACTTCATATCACATAGGAACACTTCGCTCAGTTTTGACCTCGGTGTAACAGCCATAGTTGGCCCTAATGGGGCAGGCAAGACCAGCATCCTAGATGCCATAAGCTACTCCCTCTTTAAGGTACACTCTAGAGGAAGAGAGGAGTACGTGGTTAATAGAGGGGAGAAGGAGGCTTCAGTAAGGCTTACATTCACGTCTGGCGGTAGACGATTCCTCATTGAATGGAATATAGAGAAGGGTAAAAGGACAAGGGGAAGGCTCTATGAGCTGTATGGGGAAGAGAAGAAGCTGTTGATAGCTGACGGAGAGAAGGCCATAGTACCCGAAGTAGAAAAAATCCTCGAGATAGATAGAGACCTTTTCCTCCAAGCAGTATACGTGAGGCAAGGAGAGATAGAGAGCTTAGTGGAGGCTAAGCCAGCGGAACGTAAACGAATGATGGCTAGGCTGCTGGGTATCGAAGACCTCGAGGAAGCTTGGGATAGGATGAAGGAGGTCATAGAGGTACAGCGTACGCGCTTAGCGTGGCTTGAAGCTGAAGTAAAGAAGATGGACGAAACACGAAGTAAGCTGAAGGAGTTGGAGAGGAAGGTAGGGGAGGCTGAAAACGACTATAAAATGCTTGAAGGAAAAGTAGTGGAAGCAAAAGTTAAGTCGGAAGGCCTCAAAGCCATCTTAAAGAAGCTTGATGATGAGAAGGCTAAGTTTGAGGAGTTAGAAAGAGAGAAGCTCAAAGTGAGAGGAGATATTGCACTGGCTTCCCTCGATGTGGAGAGAATAGAGAAGGAGCTTAAAAAGCTGGAACAAGCCTATCGACGCTTAGAGGAGGTAAGAGAAGGTTATGAAGCTTACCAGAAAAACTCTGCTAAGTTGGAGGAACTTCAAGTAAAGGCGGCTAAGCTGGAAGGCCTAGAGAGACAGGTTAACTTGATCGAGGAGCGCATCAGGGGTGTCGAAGACAGGTTAAAGACAGTCCAGAGGAGGCTGACCGATAAATTAAGACAGTACTCAGGGCTCCTCGGCGTGGAGGCTACTTCGGAGGACCTACCTTCCTTAAAGTGGGAGGTTCTAGATAGGCTTAGACGTACAAAAACTCACCTGGAGGAAGAGAGGGTTAGGGCTAGGAGAGAGGTAGAGAAGCTGGGAGGAAGGCTTGGAGAGGTAGAGAGGCTCTTAGAGGAACTTACACTCTCACCAGAACAATGCCCTATCTGCGGAAGACAGTTAACAATCGAGCACTTCTCTAGGATTACCTTGAACTTAAGGAAGGAGGCTGAGGAGTTAAAGGATAAGGTAAAGGTTGCCCAACACGAAGCAGAAAGGTTAGAGGCGGAGGTTAAAAAGGTAGAAAGGCTGATCATAGAGGTAGAGGCTATAGACCTATCCGAGGTAGAGGAGCTTAGCGACGAAGCTTTGTCATTGAACAATGAACTAGAGAGGCTTAGACAGGAAAAGGAAAGGTATGTGGATGAAGTTAAGGGTCTAAGGAGCGACCTAGAGGAGCTTAACGAGGTTAAGAGAAAGGTTGAGAAGCTCAAGCCTTTCTATGAAGCTTACCTTGAAGCTCAAGGAGTTATACGAGCCTCCATCGATAAATGGGAGCTTGAGAGAAAATTAGGCGTTAAGCGCGCTGAGCGAGATGCCTTAAAAGATAGGTTAAGGCAGGTCGAAGAAGAGCTAAATCGGCTTAGCTATAACCCAGCTGTACATGATAGGTTTAAGGGAGAGGTTGAGGAGGCTGAAAGGAAACTAACTCTACTCGAAAGCCAAGCAGCTTCGAGGAAAGCTGAGGTTGAAACCCTTAGAAAACTCATCGAGGAGATTAAAGGGGAGCTGCAGGAGCTTGAAGCTAAGCGAGCTGAGCTTGAAAGGAGAAGAAGGTTCGTAGAGTTATTGGAGAAGGTTAGAAGATGCTTTAGTAAAGATGGTTTACAAAGAGTAATTAGGGCTAGGGCTAAACCTCTTATAGAAAGATGCGCGAAGGAATACCTTGAGAAGTTTAACCTAGAGTATAGCGACCTTAAACTGGATGAGGACTTCAACCCTACCGTCCTAGGTCCTCTAGGAGAACAACCTATTGAGACTATAAGCGGCGGAGAAAGGGTAGCCATAGCTATAGCGCTTAGGCTAGCCATTGCGAGAGCTCTGGCTGGACCTAGGCTTGAGCTTATGATGCTCGATGAGCCCACTGTCCACTTAGACGACGAGAGGCGAAGGGAGCTAGTCGAGGTGCTCAAGAAGTTCTTTAGAGAAGGACCTCGCATACTGCCTCAACTCATACTCGTTACTCATGATAGAGAGGTGGAAGAAGCCGCCGATACTGTCTATCTAGTGGCAAGGGAGCGTGGTTATTCAAGGGTTAGGTCAGAGGAGGCTTACCCAACTGCCATGTAGAGCTAATAAGCTGAAAACACTATGCCTCGATGGGGGGTTAGACTTGCTACGTGTCTTGGCTGCTGCAGCCTCTTTATTTACCTCATGGCTGTTAACCTTGATAGCATTTTACTGGACGATGCAAGGAGGAGGTAGTCCAGCAGTCATAGCTTTCCTCGTTATGCTCGTGTTGTCAATACTTCTAACTACGTCTGCTCCATGGAGCGGTGAGGAAACTTCTGAGAGCTGAGTCCAAGCCTAACTATACCCCAAGCGCCAAGCCAGTCCAGCTATCTTAACCCTTGTGCGGCTTATCCATAAAATCGACTTCATGATATATCATAGCTGTTATGTTGGCATGATTAGCTCGTACATAGAAAAAATTACTTAACCTTAGAAGTCCCATAATGGCAATTTATCTAGTAAGCTTAAAATATCGTAAAGCATAGGGGGGTTGGAGCTTAGCTCTAAGTTAATGGAGGGGAGACTATGAAACTACCTGTAATGGTTAGGGAGGTCATGACACCGACTATAGTAAGCGTTGATGCCTCTGCTTCAGTGAAGGATGCCGCTAACCTCATGCTCGAGAAAGGCATAGGATCCGTTATAGTGATGGAGGGGGAGAAACCCGTAGGAATAATGACAGAAAGAGACATATTAAAGAGGGTGGTGGTTAAGGGCTTAGATCCCGCTACGACAAAGGTAAAGGAGGTTATGAGCAGCCCCCTCGTAACGGTGAAGGCTGATACATATATAGTGGATGCTAGCAGGATAATGGCTGAAAAAAACATTAGAAGGCTCTTAGTAGTCGAGGACAGTAAAGCGGTAGGGATAGTGACGGAGAAGGACCTCTTAAGAGCCCTTAATAGCTATCTTGCGTTAGGGCTCAAGATATAAAGATAGCCCTTTTTATTCCATGCCTGCTGCCTCCTTAAACCTCCTAGCTACCACCTCTAGTCCTATAGCTAAAGCAAAGTTAGCTAGCCAAGGACCAGCTCTTCTACCCGTTAAAGCTAGGTAAGCAGCCTCGAAGAATTCAGGAGGCTTAAGTCCAAGCTCTCTAGCTATCGAAAAGAAACGTTCATTGAGTTCTCTAGGACCCCAAAACTCTCTACTCACAAGTTCCTCAGCCGCCCTCTTCAGAGCTTCTCTCTGGAGAGGTGTAAGTTCAGTCTGAATCTTGGAGGCATCCTCCACCAACATAAACTTAGCCGAAGGAGGTGCGTATTTAGAGAGCCAGGTCCTGACCTGAGCCAGCCTTTCCTCTAAGCGTTTAATGTCCTCCATCGTCGGTTTCCTGGATAAGTGGCCTGTCCTCTCCATGATCTCTAAGACCTTATCCACCGTGAGAGACGGGTATATTTGTAGTAGAGCTGCAGCGAAGTCGTATGGTAACTGAAGAGGCATAGTGGACGGAGGCTTCCCACGTTGAGACAACACGTAGCTTCGCTTCAATAGTACTTCGCTCTTCTCATCAGGAGGATGTTCTAGATCAAAGTAGATACGCTCAGCCCTATCATACTCCTCGACAAGCCTAGGTAGGTTTTCCACCCTGAAGTCCTTATGTTTAGTTGGATGGACCCTGAAGAAGAAGAACTTTAAAGTTTCAGGGGGGGCTACTTCAAGCCAGTCGCGAGGAGTGAAGACCAGTCCTTTAGATTTCGACATCTTCCTCCCCGCTATCATCACGTGCTCGTACACCAACGGTGTAGGAGGAGGGCTTTCAAAAACCTCCTTAATTATCACTTTGCTGGTATCGTAAGATCCCCCGGCAGCTGCATGTTCCTTACCAAACGGCTCCACCGTGACGTTGAAAGCAGCCCATCTAGCTGCCCACTCTACTCGCCATTGAAGCTTCCCCCTCCCGGCCTTAATGTCCACTTCGCCTTCATAGCCGCATCCCTTGACATACTTTACATCAAGAACGCATCGATAAAGGACCTTATCCCCTTCGTAGCTGTAAGCGAGCGTCGTCGCTATGCGGCCACAGTTATCGCAAATAGGCATGTAAGGAAGCCAGGTAGGAGGTTTCTTAGCACCGCTAACCTCCTCGAAGATTTTTCTAACCTTCTCAGCTCGACTTAGAGCTTTTCTAATAAACGGAAGGTATGTCCCATCTCTGTACATTTTAGCGCCAGATTTCACTTGAGGAGTTAGGCCCAGCTTCTCTAGGACATCCACAAAATCCTTAGTGAAGTGTTCAGCCCAATTACTACAACAGCGATATGGATCTGGGATCTCCGTGTAGGGCATACCTAAGTACCGTTTAAACTCTTCAAGATCCAAAGGGTAGGGGACCGAGTCGAGAGGATCTAGATCGTCGGCCACCCATATCGACGTCGCCTTGCCTCCTCTCTCCTCGACGAGGCGTTTGACGGCCTCAGCATAGATAACATCACAGGCATTACCTATATGAGCAGGGCCAGATATGGAGGTACCACTCTCGACTACATGTTCATAGCTTCTAGCTAGTATCTGATCGACGAACTCGTCCATCCAATGCCTATGTCGAGGCTCAGGCATATTCGGCCTACCTAGCTAAAGCTTTGGTAACTGGTAGAAAAAGGCTAGGCAAAGAAGACAGTGGCTACTATGAGGCCAGCGAGGATTATAGATATCATGTTTATGGCCTTTATCATAGGGTTGATAGCCGGCCCCGCCGTGTCCTTACAGGGATCACCCACTGTGTCGCCTACTACAGCTGCTGCATGTGCAGGTGAACGTTTACCTCCAAACGTGCCTGTCTCGATGTACTTCTTAGCATTATCCCAAGCAGCTCCTCCGTTCGCCATCATTAAGGCTAACGCTAAGCCAGACACGATACTGCCTATGAGGAGGCCCGCTAAAGCGTATGGGCCGAAGAGGAAGCCCACTACGATGGGGCTTAGGATGACTATGGCGCCGGGCAAAGCCATTCCGCGTAGGGCAGTCCTAGTAGCTATGTCCACACACCTCGCATAGTCAGGTTTACTCTTTCCCTCCATGATGCCAGGTATTTCTTTAAACTGTCTTCTAACCTCTGTTACCATGCCAAACGCTCCTCTCCCCACCGCCTTCATACATAAAGCGGCAAACACAAATGTGAGGCCGCCTCCTAGGATTAACCCTAAGATTACATCAGGCCTGGTTAGTGCAAGCCTTGAAGCTAGCTCTGAGAGCATAACACCTCGGTAGGTAGCTACTTCCTCCATGTAGGCTAGTAGCAAGGCCAAGGCTGCCAAGCCAGCAGAGCCTATGGCGAAAACCTTAGTGAGAGCTTTAGTTGTGTTACCTACTGCATCCAACGTATCGGTTATGTCCCTAACTTTAGGGTCTAATTCAGCCATCTCAGCTATTCCGCCAGCGTTGTCGACGATGGGGCCATAGGCATCCACCGACACTATTATTCCAGCTATGGAGAGCATGGCCATGGCTGCTATGGCTACACCATACATACCCATTCCCACGTCTCCATACATGCCTCCAGCCAGCATGTAGGCACCTACAACGCTCAAAGCTATGGCAATTATCGGAAAGATCGCACTCTCCAAACCATTAGCTAATCCTCTTATCAAGTTGATGGCTGGACCTGCCTGGGAAGCCTCAGCTATGGCCTTAGTAGGAGAGTACTTGTATGAAGTGTAGTAGTTGGTGAAGATGGCTAGTATGACGACGAGCACTACGCCTATCATAGCGGCGTAAAACAAGTTAAGCGAATTGAAAAGCTGCCAGGTCGCATAGTAGAAGCCGGCAATAGCTAAAATAGCCGTGACCGCTATCCCCCTTAAAATAGCGCTAGTAGGGTCTCCTCCTTCACGCACCCTAACCACGAGGGCACCCACCAGCGTGGAGAAAATCGCTATAGCACCTAGCAGTAGCGGATATTCAAGAAATACCGTTGACCCTGTCTGCTTGAATAATGGCCATCCTAAAAGCATGGCTCCTATCAACGTGACCGCGTAGGTCTCAAAGATATCGGCCGCCATACCAGCCACGTCACCTACGTTATCGCCCACCGCGTCTGCTATCACTGCTGGGTTACGCGGATCATCTTCAGGTATCCCTGCTTCAACCTTACCTACTAGGTCGGCTCCTACGTCAGCCGACTTCGTGTAAATACCTCCACCTATCCTAGCGAAGAGGGCTACGAGACTTCCTCCAAAGCCAAAGCCAGCAAAGAGGAATGGGTTTCTCCAAGCTAGATAGAAGACGGTGACGCCTAAGAGCGCCAAGCCTACCATGCATAAGCCCATTACCAAGCCGCCCTTAAATGAAGTGCCTAAAGCTTCCTTTAAGCCACTCTTGGCCGAGTTAGCAGTCCTCACGTTTCCCTCCACGGCTACCCTCATGCCCACGTAGCCAGCTAGGGCAGAAAATATAGCACCTACGAGGAAGGAGAGCCCTGTATGAGGGAAGTAGATCTCATAGCCTTCACGGCCCGACACGAAATAGCCGTAGTCTACGGCCAAGGCGAAGATGACCGAAAGTATTATCATGAAGGTGAGCAGGGTCTTGTACTGCCTACCCATGTAAGCCTTAGCTCCCTGTTTGATGGCTTCGTAGATCTCCACCATCCTTTCGGTCCCTTTAGGCTTAGCTAACACCATAAACGCAGCTCCCGCCGCACTTAGGAGAGCTATTATTGAAGCCACCAGAGCTATTAGGGGATACATCGGAGAGCCCCCATAGACCATGAAAGTTTTCCTAGAGCGGTTAGCGCTAACCGAGTTAAAAGGTTTTTTGAGGCCGCTATGTAAGCGGCGCATAATGTCTTTTAAGTGGTAACACCAATTGGATGATGGGGGCTTAGGATGTTAACCTTTGAGGATGGATATGAAGCCGCTAAGATGATGGCTGAACGTTTCGACCTAGCTAGGCTCAAGGAGGCTGCTGAGGCTATTGGAGAGGCATTAAAGGTTTACCAAGTCGAAGAACATAAAGATTTCCTATTAGGCCTTCAGGAAGGTTTAAGCGAGCTCGCTAGGTTTAAGGAGGAGGTAATAAGGCTTCAAAACATGGCTAAGGCTATGGGTGTTCTGCTCGAGGTGAACGTAAAGTTTAGGGAGTAGCTAGGATCTCCTTTAAAAGATCTAAGCTAAAACAAGTGTTAGCACAACCATTGCGTAAAAGCGGTACAGCTTGGCCGGCAATACCCAGCTCAGCTAATAAGCTCTCAGCTCTGACTACTTCTTCAGGGCAAGCTACCCCTACTACTCCATCGTACCCCCTCGAGAGAAGCTTCCTTAGGCAGGAGCCGCCTGGAACAACGTAAACATCGTACCCTAAAGCTTTAGCTAAGGAGCAAGCCGCGTTTATTAAACAATCCTCCGAGCAGCTTGCGCAGATGTAGGTTGGTATGGATGGGTCGAAGAGAGCCTTACAACGGTTATCCATGTACTTCCTAGCGCAGTGTGGGAGGACAAGCACCCTATGTTTGGAGAGGTGGAAGGAGTCGCGTAGACGTTCATTAACCGAGTAAAGATGGAGAAGATCGCTTACCACTCTCTCAGCTTCACTAGGTTTTATACCTAGCTTCTGGTCGATCCTGAATTTTCTAACCATACTCTTGGCAGCCTTAATCAATACCTCTGGACGAGAAAGCTTCCTAGCCAATCGTTTGAGTTCCTCAAGGAAGGGCCTTGAGAGATTAGAAAGGTCGAACGTGAAGGGGTATGGCATCTCTAATCCACGGAACCTAAAGGCCTAAGGCAACGTATTAACTTAGCGGAAGGTTGTAGACGGTTGTTGAACATCCAGTACCCGATAGGCTTTAAAATATTGAAAACTGTAGAGCTCTACTGTGCCGATTAGAAAATACTTAGGCTTAGGTATTCGTTGAGGAGGAGAAGGGTTGGTGGATAAAGGAGAGTTCCTAGGTTGCCACGTTTCCCCTGAGTTATATAGAACTGTAGTAGAGGAAGCTAGAAAGAAAGGTACCTCGGTTTCCTGGATAATACGGGAAGCTCTCACTTTATACCTTACAAGGAGAGACGAGGGGGTGAACCTAGAGAAGTTAGAGGAAAACCTTAACGAGCTTAGGACTAAGCTCATGGAAAAGGATAGAGAGGTTGAATCCCTGAAGAACTTGGTGAAGCTCAAGGAAAGGGAAGTAGAGGAGCTTAGGGATGTGCTAGGACACGTAGAGAAGCTGTCAAAACTGGGTGAAGGTTACACCTCAAAGCCTGCAGCCACGCTTAAAGGGATAAGCGAGCGATTAAAATGCTATAAGTGTTACCTTAATGGGGTCAGGGGGGATGAGGATCTTATCCCAACCATTAGGAGGCTCATAGAGCAGGCGGCAGCTATCATAGATAACGCGTCAATCACCTAAAAACTCCATGGCCTCGAACTTAGTGTCGAGCACCTCCGCTACCTTATTTATCCTGCCTTCACCCATGCCAGGCACTCTTCTAAGCTCTAAAGGGCTTGCCTTAAAGAAGCGCCTAGGAGAGCCGAAGGTCCTCAAGATACGCTCGGCTAGCTCGTACCCTATCCCCGGTATAGAAGCTATTAGGTTGAGCTGAGCTTCCTTCAAGCTTTTTCCTCCTCTAGCTCTCCTCATCTTTGAAAGGGAGACCTGAACAGGTCTACCATAAGCACGCTGCTCCCTCTTCGCTAAAGAGTAGATTAGCTGAGCGGTGTCGGATGGATTAGTGGAGGGTGCTACATGAACTCCGAGGTCTATGAGGTAGGCTATAGCTCCCTGCACCTGAGAAGGTGTAAACCTACGTTTAAGGTATATCTCTCCTAAGTCCCCTTCAACGATGAAGACTGGTATGGAGAAGGTTTTAACCATGGCGTTAGCCTGCTCGAAGAGCCTTCGATCAGCTATGGAGCTAGCAAAGTCCATCGCGGTCTTCCTCTCCACCCCCATCCTATCTGATACTACATAGTCACCTACCTCAAGTCTTCTGAGCTTCACCTCTACGCCTAATTCCGCTAACCTATACACGACCTCACTGGTCTCCTCTCTATAGTCCGCGATGATCGATATCATAAGCCTCAAAAAACTAGCAGCTGAACCTTTATAGATTTGTTAGGCGTAGAACACGCGGAGGATATAGGAGAGGTTGAGTAGGCATAGCAGCATTATACATGTACTGAGAGAGTTCAAGCGTTACGTTAAGCTTTCAGGGGTCGAGGAGATAGCTAGAAGGTACTTCGTGATGAACCTCTTCGACGGCTCCTTAGCCGTGCTAGGTGTTGTGCTAGGTTCCTATGCAGCTGGAGTAAGGGATCCAAGCGTAGTGATTAAGGTTGGGCTAGGCGTAGGGGTGGCCATGGCAGTTTCAGGTTTTTCTGGAGCCTACATGGCGGAGAGAGCGGAGAGGACCAGAGAACTTAAGGTGTTGGAGAAAGCGCTATTCTCGGACCTGGAGAAGACAGCGTTTGGGAGAGCTTCAAGCTTCGCTGCTCTGCTAGCAGCTATAGTTAATGGAATATCACCTATAGCCGCGATAGCTGTAGCCACAGCTCCTTTCATGCTAGCTTCACTGGGCTTCTTCAACTTCAACGTGGCTGTAGCTTGGTCAGCAGCTTTAATGATAGCCACGCTCTTCATTCTAGGGATCTACATGGGTAAGGTGTCAGGCGAGAGCGTCCTTATAAGCGGGTTTAAGGCTCTTCTTATAGGAGGAGTTACGGCAAGTCTCCTCCTACTGATACAGGTGCTATAGGTAGGTGGTATGTATGTCTAAGATAAGCATTAGGAGACTGGTGCTGGATACCTTAAAGCCTAGGGAAGCCCCGCTCATAGAGCTATCCAAGGCGCTATGTGAAGTAGCTGGAATAGAAGAGGTGGACACGGTTGTCATAGAGGTGGATGCTCGGACCGAGACGGTAAAGATAACCATTAGAGGGCCCGACATAAACTATGACGAGGCCGCTAAGATAATAAACGACCATGGAGCTGTCATAAGGAGCGTGGATGAGGTCAACGTCTACAAGCTAACCAAAAGCAAGTAGGCTTCGACTTCCCCGGAGGAGTTGGGGGTGAAGCGTTACAGCACCATCGAGGAGGCTAGAGAAGATTTAGTGAAGGTGGTTAAGGAAGCTGCAAGCAGCGAGCAGCGTAGAATGATAGTGCTTGCAGGAAACGCTGTTAAGCTAGCACCATTTGTAGCTACGAGTTATGCCGAGGAGGTGAGAGATAAAGTAAGAGTTCTCTTCACCGCCGATAGGCTTGAAGGCGAAGAAACACCGTACGCCTTGTTTAAGGCATGGGTTAAAGATAAGGTGGAAGTCAAGCCAATACTCTATGAAAGTACCGATAGCGTGTTGGGAACTACTTGGAGCCTTCTATTTATGGATTTAACGGAGCAGCTACGTCCCAACGACCTAGGTAGGCTTGTGGAGCTCGTAAGAGGAGGAGGCCTAGTAGTGTTAATGACTCCTTCGCTCCGAGAATGGCCTAATAGGCTTACAAGGTTCCAGAGGAAGCTCATAGTGCCCCCCTACACCGAGAATGATGTGAAAAGAAGGTTCATCAAGCGTTTCATTAGGAAGCTCTCAGAACATCCTGGAATATGGGTGCTGGACGACCTAGAACTGGTAAGCGGAGAGCCTTACCACCCTCTCGTAGAAGCTAGATCTCAACCTACGCCTCCACCTTCACCTCTACTTCCACGATTACTCTACGAGATGGCTAAGACCCAGGATCAAATAGAGGCCTTAACAGGTTTTGAAAACCTCTTAGAGGATAAGAGAAAGGTGTTAGTGCTCATAGCCAATAGGGGTAGAGGGAAGTCGGCAGCTCTGGGATTAGGCGCTGCCGGTCTCATCTACATGCTTGGACGTGAAAGTAGGGTCTCGGTGAAAGTTACCGCACCAGATCCTCAGAACGTGGCAGCTGTATTTGAGTTCGCTGAGAAGGCGTTAAGGAAGATGAAGATTAAGGCAAGGCTGGAGGAACGTGGAGGAACAGCCATAGCTCTCCGCTGTAAGCAAGGGTGGATCGAGTATTGTAGCCCTTATAGGCTGATACATGAAAAGGCAGATGTCGCCTTGGTGGATGAAGCAGCAGGCATACCTGTCCCGCTTCTCTTTAAAATAATGAAGACGTTTAGGAAGGTTGTTTACTCCTCTACCATACACGGCTATGAGGGGGCAGGCAGAGGGTTCGGGTTAAGGTTCCTTAAAAGCTTGAGGGAGGAAAAAGGGATAGACCTTGTTAAAGTAGAGCTCAAGGAGCCTATCAGGTATGCTCCTGACGACCCGATAGAAGAGTGGCTTTACGATACTCTCCTACTCAACGCTGAGCCACCTCAGTTAACAGAGGCTGAACGCTCTGTGGCCTTCGGACAATGTATTTACGAAGAACCAGACTTAGATAGCTGGTTCTTAGGAGAAGAGGAGGAGAAGCTTAGAGAGTTCATAGGTATCTATGTCTTTGCTCACTACAGGAATAGGCCAGACGACATAGAGCTCCTTGGAGACGCTCCTCACCATAAGGCTAGGGTGCTTAAGCATCCAAGCGGTAAAGCCGTCGTAGCCCTTCATTTAGCCGAGGAGGGCGTCATGCCCGATGAGGAAGTAGAGAAGGTAATAGGAGGGTATAAGCCTCCAGGCAACATCATTCCGGTCTGCGTCGCTCGATACTATACGCCTTACAACAACTTCGTCAAGCTAAGGGGGCTACGAATCGTCAGAATAGCTACTCACCCTGAACTCATAGGTAGAGGGTTAGGGTCCAAAGCCTTAAACGAACTATGTAAGGAAGCGAAGGGGAAAGGCTATGAGTGGATAGGAGCCGGTTTTGGAGGGAGTAGAGAACTTCTGAGTTTTTGGGTGAGAAATGGTTTCGTGCCTATCCACATAAGCCCTACAAGGAACATGGTGTCAGGAGAGTTCAGCGTGGTTGTAGTTAAACCACTAACGGCCAGAGCGAGGAAGCTTGTAGAGAGGATTAACAAGGAGTTTAAGAGCAGACTCGTAGAGGCGCTTTCAGACCCTTACTTCAACCTTGAAACTTCAGTAGCGAGGCTGCTATTAGCTAACGTGATTAAACGTAGCAGGAGGGAGCCTTCTAGATTATTGAAGACGCAATGGTCGAGAGCCTTACTTTACACCATAGGTACTCTCACCTACGAAGCCTCCTCTGACGCTGTAAAGGAGCTTCTACGAATACATTTCCTGAGCACAGGATCAGCTAGGCTTTCATTGTCTCCAGGCGCTGAAAACCTACTGATAGCTAAGTGTCTCCAAGGAAAACCATGGAGCAAGGCGGCTATGGCTGGGGGAGTAGACCCATCAAAGGTTAAAGGAGAGCTTAGAGGGCTCGTGAAAGAGTTGCTGAAGTTTTATGGGAAGGAGGCTGAAGCTGCTTAACCTCCCTCAACCAGCCCTCCATGAAAGTATAGTTTCTCTATTCTCCAGGGAAAATCTGGGTATTCCCTCAAGCCCCTTTGCATACTTCACATCAACTTGGATAAATTTGCAAGGATCCATCAATTGATCAGGTGGTCGTTTGGTCAAGAACCTACACGTCCAGCTGGACGACGAGCTCTTCAAGAGGCTCAAGCTGAAGTGCGTAAAGGAAGATGTCAAAGTAAGCTCAGTCGTGAGAGCGCTAATCAAACACTGGGTAGGAGTGGAGGAGAGTTGCTGAGAACGCTTAATGTAATGGTAGCTGCTAGTAGAAGGTACTTTAAGCTTGACTTGAAGTATAGGTTCGAGCTTACCGTCAACGCTGCGCTCCTGATAGCTAACATAGTCAGTTTCGGCCTCCTAGGAAACTTCGTGGTATCTAGCAATCCCGAACTTGTGAGCTACCCTTACCACGTCTTCCTCTTGACAGGCATCTACTACTGGACTGCCATAGCTACCGGGTTCAATACTGGGATCTTTACTCTTCACGAAGAGATGGAGAGAGGGACCATAGGTTTCCTCCTGAGCAACGGCGTATCTCCAGCAGTTATAACGTTGAGCAGGATGGCAGTATCTACTATCGAGGCTATAGGCATATCTACCATCATCGCCGTACCTGCCATTCTAATCTCAAGTGGAGGGAGCTATCCTGTCCTACCTTTATCACAAAGCTGGTTTGTGGAGCTGGTGGCTTCCATATCATTACCGTGGCTATTCATGGCCTCCGTCGCTGTAGCTCTAACAGCTGTACAACTCGTATTCAAGCGTATAGGAGGACTTGCAGGCGCAATTCACTATGCGCTGGGTGTAGCTTCAGGGCTATACTTCCCTCCTCAAGCGATCCCATTAGTTGGATGGTTCCTAGAGAAGCTTCCTATCTCCATAGGGCTAGCGACCTTCAGGGAGTTGTTGGTGTTTGGCGAGGCTAGAAGCATCGAACTAACGATTTCAAGAATCACCACTCCGCTCACCCCTGAATGGATCCTAGTCTTCACACCACTTGTCCTATTCGCCCTCTCCCTTGTCCTACTGGTTAAGGTAGAGAGGATAACCATGAGGTGGGGTACAATTGAACAGTATTAAGTTGAAGATACCTTTCTTCAATAGAAGAAGCTTTGAGACTAAGGAAGCCGTTAAAGTGCATAGGTTAGTTAAAGAGGTTAGGTTGAAGGGAGGGAGGAGGCTAAGGATACTGGACGAGGTCAGCTTTAAAGTACCTGTTGGGTCTAAAGTAGCCATCATAGGCCCAAGCGGATGCGGGAAGACTGCGCTACTGAAAGTAATTTCCACCATTTACATCCCTGACTACGGCGAGGTTAAAGTCTTCGACCTAGACATTGTTAAGGACGCAGGAAAGATTAGGAGAAAGATTAGCTTCGTGTCCCCCAGCTTAGATTTCCATAAAAAGCTAACCCTCGATGAAACCCTCAAATTCTTCGCTAAGGTGCAAGGATCAGATACCGAGCCAGCGTACAGTTTCCTAGAATTCATCAAGATGAACGGCCTCAGAGAGAGGCCTCTTGAAGGGTTTAGTGAAGGACAGAAAGCAGCAGTAAGGCTGGCGATAGGGTTAATGAAAAGGCCTAAGCTCCTCCTTCTCGATGAACCTACTGCTAACCTAGACGTGGCCCGAAAGGAGATGGTCATAGAGTACCTTCAACGGAAAGTCGAAGGGGCCACGATCATGATGGTAGACCACGACCCCAAGGTGGTGAGTAGACTCTGTGACCAGGTAATCTTAATGAAGGCCGGGGGTAAGGTGATTAGAAGCTGTGAAGCTAAGAGCCTGCTTAAGGGCTTCCCCTTCAAGTACCAGTTTAACATAAAGGTGTACTCTAAAGCTCAGTTCTCCAGGGAAAGCCTAGAGAAGCTAGGATACCCCTTCCAGCTTGCGGGCAACGTGGTACGCTTCCTCCTTTCCAGCAAGGAGGAGGTCAAAGACCTAACAGAGAAGCTGATGGGCAAGAGAGGACTATTATCCTTCGAGGTATCCTACGTGAACATGGAAGATGTCTACTACTGGATCAATCAACAGCTCGAGGAGGGAGTTGGAGCTGAAGCCGTAGCTAACGTAGGTATAGTTCAAACCGCTAGGAGGGGAGGGAAGGCTTAGAGGGAGAACCATAGTCCTCCATCTTCTTGGAGAGAAGCACTACGTCTCCTATCTTCTTTATGTCCTCCCACCTAACATCAATCTCCCCTATCTTCTCTACCCGACGCTCGATTTTCATTGGGATATGTATACCTTCACGCCTAGCCCACTCTAACACCATTTCAGGAGTCACGGAACTACGATCTATGCCTAGGGATGAAGCAGCTTTATCAGCTAACGCCTCGAAGCCTCCTAACGAACTTAGCGCTTCAAGGTCGATTACGTGTTTTGAAATCACGTCCTCTAGGTCCACCCTTAGAAAAAGGGTTGCCCCTAACAACACCTTCTGAACCCTGCCAAGAATCTTGCCAACGGAGTCTATAGTAAGCTTCCCCTTAACCTGCTCAGTACTTTTAAAAGGCACCTTATCTACTGGCTGAATGCTCAACTTCAGAGCCTCTACTGGCTCTTTTAGGATCACACATGCACCTAAGCCGCTGACACCGACCGTTTCAATTTGCTTTAAGCTAAAGGAGTATACTATTTTCTTATCTCTATGCTCAATAACCTTCGTAGGGATGGGGACCCCCTTGAGCTTAGCGTACTCATACAGCTCCCTATCAGTAACATGAGCCGAAGGGTGGAGGCGTAGCTCCTTCCTAACCTTCTCCTCCAAGTCCCTGAAATTTCGAGGTTTCCAGAGCTTCTTAGGAAGCGTCTTAAGAAGCTCTATCTTTAATCTATCAAAGTCAGGGCCTGTCACACGCTGCTCCACAAGCTTATATACATCGATGAAGACTTCGTCCCGATCATACCGAGTTCTATAAACTCTACCACACACATATCCTTCTGAGTCTACGACTAGTGCATTGATGAGAGCTTCTTCTTCAACTAGGAACCTAGGCTCTACGCTAGGTTGAGCTGGCTGAGCTATTGGTTGGGGAGGGGGGTGCAGGTGGAGCTCAAAGACAGCTCCACAGTGAGGACATATAACCTTGGCAGGAAGCGGTAACGCACGCCCGCAAGATGGGCATGAGACCTCCTGGCTCAAATAAACCTAGCCCCCACTCCCCCTAGCTCAATAAAGTTTAGCAACTACTAAATAACTTTAAGTCTTAAAAGAAGACCCTTTCAAACTGTTATACGTAGTTTTTTTAGGGCAGCCTACTTTACGCCTAAACGCGGCCGTGAAGCTGCTGAGGGGTAGAGGTTTTGCTGAGAGATAGGGATGCAGTAGTGACCCCTGAAGGAATAATTTTAAGGGTGTACGGCTATGACCATCCTCCAAGAGCCTACGTATGTGACGCTGAATACGCCCACGAGTCCATCTATCGCAGCGGCGATCCTAGAGCATTGAGAGAAGGAAAGGAGGGGAAATTTTATAAGTTCTATGAGGATGAAGGGCTTAAGTTCGTGGCTCGACACTTTCCGCGCTACACGATATACTATGATCCTCTAAATACTAAGCTTGTAGGAGTGAGGGAGGGCGAGGGAGAAGCTAGAAGGACCGATGAAAGACTTAGGGTCCTTTTAAAGGAGCCGAGAGATCCTTTAGTGGAAGCCTTAAGAGAACTTCTAGACCTAGTGCTAGATAGGTCTTCACTTAGTGAAGAAGACTTTGGAATCTTTGGATCTCTACAGCATGGTTTCCATCATCCAGCGTATAGTGACCTAGACCTTGTGATATATGGTGGGAAAAACCTCGACGAACTTCGAAAATTGTTGAGAGAAATATACCTTGAAAACAACGGTTTCGTTAAAAACGAGTTTGAAGAGGCACCCCCAATAGGGAGGTGGAGGTTCATCAATTATAGCGTCGACGAATACCTCAAGCATCAGCGAAGAAAGCTGATCTACGCGGTCTTCAATTCACATAAACTGGGCAGGATGGTGAAGGTGGAGTTTGAGCCTGTCAAGAGCTGGGATGAAATAGTTAATGAATATGAGCTCTATGGACGCATTGTCCAAGAAGGTATGGTGACCCTAATAGCCAGGGTGGTTGACGATAGAGGAGCAGGATACATGCCCTCCATTTACCTAATTGAGGTGGAGGAGGTTTTAGAGGGACCTAAGGCCTACGATGTTGAGAGAATAGTATCCTACGTCGAGGAGTTTAGATTACAAGCGTTTAAAGATGAGAAGATCTTAGTAAAGGGCTGGCTAGAAAAGGTAGAGGGTAAGAGAAGTTTTAAACAGATTACCTTGACCAGAAGGGAAAGGTACTACGAGCAGGTAGTGAAGGTCTTAGAAGGTATTGATCAATAAACTTTATATATTACATATACCTAATTAAACTATATAGGGTGAAGTGTTCTGGCATTTGGCTTTATTGTCTTTTATAAGGTACGTAGACTAACACCTGAAGAAGTAGAAAAGGCAAGAAGAGACTGGGTTAAATTTAGGAGACACACTGCCAGGGAAGAATTAATGGAATCACCCGGCGGAGGAGGAGTAAGGATCGTCGGAGAATACTCTCATTGCTGGGGCATGCCTTATTCAGGGTTCTTATTAGTAGAGAGCGAGGATTTAAAGAGCTTCCATGATTGGTGGCATAAGTTCAGGGATTTAACAAGATGGTATGTGGACGAAGTACATACAGTAATCTCACAGAAAATGGAGTTTATAACATAACCTTTTTATTTATTGTTTAGCCCTAACGGTAGCTATACTATTATCAGCTATCCCTTTCATCCTAGCCTCATTAGGGTTTATCCAAACCTCATTTGCAGGCGTAGATTCACTTGGAAGCGCTTTAAACGTGAACTTACGCTTCCCAGCTATAACTACTTCCAGTAGGCTTTCTATGCCCAGATACTCCATGGTCCTCGGGTTAACTTTCGCTTCCCCCTCCACAACTCCTTCCATGCGTCTAAGCCTAAGCCGCTTCTCCACCTTGCTCATAGCACATCCCTATCCAGTTTGGTGAGCGATCACTTAAAGCTGGCGCCAAGCTCCTTAAAACTTAACTCTCCGTCTAAATATGCTCGAAGCTTAGCTGGTAATTCCTCAACTTTGACCCTAACCTGGCTCCAAGTATCTCTATCTCTAACCGTGACGCTGTTGTCCTCCAAGGTTTGATGATCGACGGTGACCGCTAGCGGCACACCGATTTCATCCACTCTAGCGTAGCGCCTGCCTATCGAGCCAGACTCGTCGTACTCTACCCTGAAACCTCTATGAACAAGTTCTTCGTAGACCCGTTTGGCTACTTCAGGCAAACCATCGCGGCTAACCAGCGGCAGAACCACGATTTCTATGGGGGCTAGGTCTTTAGGGAGCTTAAGCACCACCCTCCCTTCACGTTCAGAGTACGCATACTCTAAGGTTACGTAGACTAAGCGCTCAGCGCCAAAGGAAGGTTCAGCTACATGAGGTATGAAGCGTCTACCAGTTTCTTTAACCTCTTCTTCCTTGAATATGAAGTGATCTCGAGTTAGCCTGAAACCTAAAACTTCAATAAAACCTATTCTGGTTAATGCTTCGCTTATCTCTTCGACCCTTAACCTCGAAATCTCCTTTAAAATCCCCCCTACGTTCGAGCCGAAGTCTTTCTTGATAAGCTCTACATTAGGCTTGAACGTTAACTTATGCTTCACTACTGGAGTATCAAGCCTCTTGTAGACCCTTAAATCTTCACCACTAACCTCCATGTGTCCCTTAAGGTCATAGTCCGTGCGGTAAGCGTGACCGGACACCTCCACCCATCCCCAGCGATCTAAGTAAACTGTCTGATCGTATACTTGGGCCGCGTAGTGTGCCCTCTCGGAAGGCAACTTAGCCACAAACAATTGTTTATCGTCAGGAACGCCCAGGCTTTCAAGGAAGCCCTTGGATAGAGCCATGAAATACGCGTTCCACTCAGTCTTGATATAACCCTCCTCCACCGCCTCGCCAACTTTAACCTTCCTGGGCTCAGCGCCTTTCTCCACGTCTTCTTCCGTTAAAAGCTTGAGTTCCTCCTCCCTAACCTTATCGAGAAGAGGACATGTAGGGTCCTCGGGGTCGAAGAAAAGCTCTATCTCCATGATCGTGAACTCTCGAAGCCTTATCGGTCCTTGTCGAGGAGAGATTTCATTACGCAGCACCTTACCTATCTGAGCTATGCCTAGAGGCAGTTTCTCCCTCATCACCCTATACACCTTACTAAAGTTAATGAACATGCCTTGAGCGGCTTCAGGCCTTGCAAAAGCTACGTTCTCGGTGTAAGGGCCTATTGTGGTCCTGAAAAGCAAGTTAAACGACCTTACCTCCCCGAGAGCTCCTCCACATTCAGGGCATCGAACCCCATGTTCAGCAATCAGCTTACTGAGAGCCTCCGACCCCAAGCCTTCAAGTCCTCTAAGCCCTGTCTGCTCCTCGATGAGGTGATCAGCCCTAAACTTCCTACTACAAGACTTACAGTCCACTACGTAGTCGGTGAAGTGCTGGACATGGCCTGAAGCCTCAAACACTTTCGAGGGCATTACCACGGGAGTTTCTATTTCCGCGATGAAATCTTGATGTCTAAGCACAAACCATTTACGCCACTTCTCTTCTAGCCTATGCTTCATAGCGGCCCCTAAGGGGCCGAAGTCCAAGAAGCCTGATACACCTCCATAGAGCTCTGAGGAAGGCCAGAAGAAGCCTCTACGATGAGCTAGCTCGACCACTTTTTCGTAGAGCGACCTATCCTGCTCAGCCACCTCAATACCCCTCTTGAGTCCGCCTCTAAGTGCCGAAACCAAGCCTTTTAAGCTCAGCGTCACGGGTAAGAAAGGACATTAATAAGAGTTAGCTCAAGTGAAGGAAAGGGGTCATGTAATGGAGGAGCTAGAGTTCTACGTAAACCCCTCGCCCAACGTATTTAAAGGCTTCCAGGCCTCCTTCACAGCCTCTCCCTTCATCGTAATAGGTGTACCCTTTGACTCCACCTCTACGTATAGAGCTGGGTCAAGGTTTGCTCCTCGAGCTATAAGGGAGGCTAGCATTAACATAGAGGGGTTTAGCTGGAGGACCCGCCTCGATATAGAGGAAATCAAGACCTGTGACCTAGGCGACGTCAACGTTGTCCAAGGAGACGTCAAGGAGACCTTGAAGAGGGTAGAGAGGGTGGTGAAGAAGGTTAAGGAGGCAGGCAAGATCCCCATTCTCATAGGAGGAGAGCATACTATAACCTACGGAGCAATGATGGGTGCGGGCAAGTCAGCCCTCCTATGCTTCGACGCTCACTTAGATATGAGGGATGAGTATCCGGAAGGCGTTAAGATGAGCCACGCCACCTTCATGAGGAGGCTTACTGAAGCCTATGGACACGACTCCGTAATCCTCGTAGGCGTTAGAGCAGCCTGTAGGGAAGAGGTGGATTACGTTGAGAAGAAGGGGGTAATGATGATCACAAGCATGGAGGTAACTGAGCTGGGCGCCCTAGAGGTAGCTAGAAAGATCAAAGCTAAGCTAGAAGGTTTCAGCCAGCTATATATCAGCGTGGACTTAGACGTCCTAGACCCTGCCTATGCTCCAGGCGTAAGCAACCCTGAGCCTGAAGGATTGACGTTAACCTCCCTCTTAGAAGTGTTAAACTTGGTTATAGATAGAAGGATTGTAGGGCTAGATGTTGTTGAAGTCTGCCCTCCCTTCGATAACGGCTTAGCTGCTATCCATGCCGCTAAACTACTCTTCGAAGAGATCGCGTACGTCAGTAGATCGCTTAGAGCTTCTTTCAACCCTGAGCAGAATTAAGAAAACATTACTCAGCCTTTATCTTCTTCACTACGGGAGGCCTAATCTTATAGATGATCCTCGAGTCACAGTAGGGACATCTAACCCAAGGCAGTCTCTGAAGCTCCTCTAACGTAAACGTTCTTCCACACCTTCCACACCTATACTGCATGGAGAACGCCTAAGCCCAATTCCACTAGCTCGAGTATAAAGGTTTATCTTCTCAACCTGCCCTATGATGCTCCGCAAGCAATAAATAGTAAACTAGCATTAGCAGTGCCAGAGACGAATGAGTGAAACATGTCCAGTCTGTGGCTTACCGCGTGAAATTTGCGTATGCGAAGCGATAGCGAAGGAGCAGCAGATCATTAGGGTATACGTGGAGAGAAGAAAATGGAATAGGGACGTGACCGTAATTGAAGGTATCAGCGGCAAGGACCTCGACCTAAGGGAGATCGCGGGTAAACTTAAGACTGCTTGTGCCTGCGGCGGCACCGCTAAGAACGGTAGGATAGAGCTTCAAGGGGACCATCGAAATAAGGTAAAAGAGTTTCTAACGGAGCTAGGGTTCTCCCCAGACAACATCAGCGTGGAGTAAAAACCTCACTCTATCTTTATTCTCTCTCCTTTTGGTTTTTCCTCAGCCTTGTTGAGAGTAACCTCTAGAACCCCGTTCTTATATGAGGCTTTAGCGCTCTTAGGGTCCACCTTGACTGGAAGGGAGACTACTTTATGGTATTTACGCCTCTCCGACTCGGCTGAAATTACTAACTCGTCCTCGGTGGCTTCAAGCTTAATGTCCTCCTTACTGACCCCTGGCATCTCAGCTACTACATGTACTACCCTGTCGCCAGGGATAACATCCACGAGGGGTTCCCTTTCCTCAGAGGGCTTCATTAACCCCAGCCTTGAAGGCTTAACGTTGCCAAACTCTCTTATCACAGGCTTACCGTCGGGGCCTATGGTCATGGTGTAGCCGTAGACTATGGGACCTAAAGTTCTCACCGTGCTTCCATCGGGAAGCTTATATTCACGGTATAGCTCCTTGGGTAAGACTTCAAAGAGGTCCCTGAAGGCTTCTTCCATCATTCTGCTCATCTCTTCAAAGAACGATAAACCCCACCGTCTCCTACGGAACCAATCATCCCAAAAACTCATCAAACCACCTGATAACTAAATAACTCTTTATGTTTAAAAACATACCGGCGATGGTTTCGCCTCTCGCTGGGAGACATTAAAGCTTTTAAGCATATGTGGACTAGGTGAGGTGGAGTCCATGTAGGCTGGCTTGGAGGCGTGGTCCTTGTCAGCTCAACCCAAGAAGAAGATCTTTGGGTCCTTGATCACTGAAGTGGTTAAACCAGGACTATGTACAGCGTGCGGAGGATGTGTAGCTGCTTGTCCTGTAAACGCCCTCATCATGGACGGTGAGCAGCCTAAGATCGTAGGACAGTGTGTAACCTGTGAAGTATGTTACCATAGCTGCCCACAGACCGAAGTACCCTACTCTGATATTGAGAAGACGGTGTTCGGTAGGGAGAAGACGGTTGAAGATGCTTTCGGCGTATACCGTGAAGTATACTCGGTTAAGACTAAGCTGGAGGAAGTAGGTAAGGTGGCGCAGGATGGAGGAGCCGTAACCACCATGCTAGTGTATGCCCTTAACAACGGCATGGTTGATTGCGCCGTAGTGGCAGGTGTTAAAGACGAGCCTTGGAGAGCATGGCCTAAGGTAGCCTTAACTGCTGAGGAGGCTGTAAAGGGAGCTGGAACCAAGTATACACCCAGCCCCAACTTGATAGGCCTAAGCGAAGCTGTCAACAACTATATGAAGCGTCGAATAGCCTTCGTAGGCACCCCCTGCCAAGTCAGGGCGATCAGGCAAATGCAGTTTAACGCTAAAGGCTGCCTAAAGCTAGGGGAACGCGTAGCAGTCGTGATAGGGCTTTTCTGCATGGAAAGCTTTAACTACAGGAAGCTAATGGACGAGTTTTTGAAGTCTAAGGGATATGAGCCCAAGGATATAGATAAGTTCGCTATAAGCAAGGGCAAGTTCATCGCATACTCGGGAGGCAATGAAGTCATAAACGTGCCACTCGCCGAGGTGAAGGACTATGTTAGGAGTAGCTGTCACCACTGCCAAGACTTCACTGCTGAGTTAGCTGACATCTCCGTAGGGTCTGTAGGCAGCCCAGACGGCTGGAGCACGGTTATCATCAGAAGCAGCGTAGGGGAAGAGCTATTCAGGGGAGCTGTTGAGGCAGGTTTACTTGAGGCTAAACCGATAAGTGAAGTTAAACCTGGGCTAGACCTAGTCATAAAGCTATCCAAGAGAAAGAAGGAGCAAGCCGCTAAGAGCGAGGAAAAAACTGCTTAGATCTTTCTTTAAACATTTTAAACATAAATTCTATCTTGACCCTACACATCGGTGCTTGATCCTAGAGCTAGGCTTTTTCTCGATAAAACCTTTAGTCAAGGTACTTTATCGCTCCTTAAGAGGTCTTTTATCCTCTCGACCCCACCTATCTCTTTGATAAAGGAGGCTGCAGGGCTAGGAACATAGCTTTCCCAATCGCCACCCTCCGCCATCAGCCTCCTTATCCTAGTAGCGTCGTAAAACTCACGGTTAAAGCGAGGAATCCCCTCCACCTTGAAACCTGCCTCTAAAAACAACCTCCTAGTTAAGGGTTCATTGGTGTATACGACGTCAAACCTCGGACAGAACTGGCGTACCACGCTCACCCAGAGAGAATGTTGTCCTATATCGGGAATAGGTATTATGAGGCACCTGTCTGTTAATCCTTCGCTCATTAATACCCTCCTTATCATCTCTATACGCTCTCCAGCTGTGAACAGGTTGTCTAGTTGATGACTATATTGGGCTGATCCCACCCCTATAATGACCTCGTCACATCTTTCCAAGATCCACTTTAAGGTCTCGAGGTGTCCTTTATGGAAGGGCTGGAAACGCCCTACATAAAGGGCCCTAGTCAACTCCTTGAGCCTCCCGCTTTAAGCACGGTTAAGCTTTACAACCAACCTGCTTTAAAGCTTGTCAGGCAACGTATAGCGTGATAGCCGTGGACAGGGCGGTCAAGGTATTAAAGGATGTTATGGAGATATATGAAGAGATCGCCGAAGACTACGTGGCTAAGCGTAGGAAACCATGGAGCCCACTACTCTCACGCCTAGACACTCTTCCGACCCCCTCTCTCATACTCGATGCAGGGTCTGGTGGAGGCAGGCATGCCCTACCCTTAGCAAATAGAGGTATGGAGGTGGTTTGCCTCGATTTCTCAAAAGCCCTACTTAATACTGCTAAACAGCTGGTTAAACGAGCCACAGTACATTTAGTTAGAGGGGATCTACGTTGTTTACCCTTTAAGCACAATAGCTTCAACGCTGTAGTCAACATAGCTGCACTCCACCATTTACCTACCTCAAGGCTTAGGCTAGAGGCTCTGCAAGAGGCCTTGAGAACCTTAAGGAAAGAGGGGCTCCTACTTGTCAGCGTGTGGAGTAGAAGACAGCTTCGCTTCTTCTGGCCATTGATTAAAGGCTTCTTCGCTAAGCTCAGAGGAAGACTATTCGAGTATGGGGACGTCGAGGTGCCTTGGAGGTATCGAGGTGAAGTGTATTTAAGGTTCTACCACCTCTTTACATGCTCAGAGCTGAGAAAGCTTATTGAGCAGGCAGGGTTTAAGATGGTGGAGGTCTATGGCTTCTCACTTAAGAGCAAATTGTTGCCGCAAAACTATGTAGCAATAGCTGTTAAGCCAGCGGGATGAATATGAGAAGCGAGCTGAAGAAGCCCATCAGAGCCTATTCAGGTGTGACCGTAGTAGCGGTAATGACTAAGCCCTGGCCTTGCCCTCACGGTAAATGTCTTTACTGCTTCGGTGGACCACCCCATACACCTCAGAGTTATTATGGTGAGGAGCCCGCACTGATGAGAGCGGTTAGGGTAGGCTACGACCCCTATCTGCAGATATCCTCTAGGTTAAGGCAATATGAGCATTTAGGGCATAACCCCAGCAAAGTAGAGCTCATAGTCATGGGGGGCACGTTCCCATCCATGCCCATAGACTACCAGGAATGGTTCATAACCATGTGTCTAGAAGCCTTAAACTGCTACCCACAACCACCCCCTAGCCAGCCTCCCAGCCTCGAAGAAGCCCAGTTAAATAATGAAGAGGCTGCGATAAGGTGTGTAGGTTTAACCATCGAGACTAGGCCTGACTGGGCTAAGGAAAAACATATAGACTTCATGTTAAGGCTCGGAGCCACTAAAGTCGAGGTAGGCGTTCAGACCGTCTACGACGAAATATTAAGAAGCGTTAAGAGGGGACACACCGTCGAGGACGTGGTGGAGGCAACACGTAGGCTTAAGGACGCTGGGTTGAAGGTAACCTACCACCTAATGCCGGGGCTACCGGGCTCGACGATGGAAATGGACTTAGAGGCCTTCAAGACGGTCTTTAAAGATCATAGATTTAGGCCAGATGCCCTGAAGATCTATCCTACGCTAGTTATACCTGGCTCAGAACTCTATGAGATGTGGAGAAAAGGAGAGTACAAACCTATGGAGGTGGAAGAGGCTATAGAGCTTCTCTGCAAGGTCAAATCCATGGTTCCAAGGTGGGTTAGAATCATGCGTGTACAGAGGGACGTGCCAGCCCCTCTGATAGCCGCTGGGGTTAGGAAGAGTAATCTACGGGAGCTCGTGGCTAGAAGGATGGAGGCTTTAGGGCTTAAATGCCAGTGTATTAGGTGTAGGGAAGTCGGAGTAGCTAAGGTAAAGTACGGTTTAGATGCTGACCCCGACCGGGTTAAGCTACTGAGAGAGAGGTATGAAGCTAGTGAAGGGGTAGAGGAGTTCCTTTCCTTCGAAGAAGTAGATAGAGGGTTGCTCATAGGCTTCCTTAGGTTAAGGATGCCCTCTCCCAAAGCTCATCGACCTGAAGTGGATGAGAGGACCATGCTCGTCAGGGAGCTGAGGGTCTATGGGCTACAAGTACCTATCGGCGAGAAGATGAAAGATGCCTGGCAACATAGAGGTTATGGGACGGCTCTCCTACGTGAAGCTGAACGTATAGCGCGGGAGGAATACGATGCTAAGAGGCTACTCATCACCTCAGCTGTAGGAGTAAGACCATACTATAGGAGGCTAGGTTACCGTAGACCTTTAGAAAGCCCATACATGGTAAAGGAGCTCCATTGAGGCGGAGTGCTTGGTCCTCACATTCATAGGGATGGGACTCCACGACCCCTTAGACCTCTCGGTCAAGGGCGTCGAGACAGCTAAGCGATGCGACAAAGTCTACGTAGAGCACTACACCAGCTTAATGCCGGGTTTCACCATTAAAGACTTAGAGAAGCTATTAAAACGGAAAGTAGAGGTCTTAACGAGAGAGGACCTCGAAGGAGAGAAAGGAAAGAAGCTCGTGGAGGAAGCTAAGGTAAAGGACGTAGCTCTACTTACCCCAGGAGACCCTTTCATAGCCACTACTCACGTAACTCTCCGTCTAGCAGCTAAGAAAGCTGGTGTAGAGGCAAGAGTTATTCATTCCTCCTCCATAGCTACTGCCGCTCCTGGTCTAGTAGGGCTATCTTTCTATAAGTTTGGTAAGACAGCTACCGTAGTCTACCCTGAGCCAGGTTACTACCCCGAAACCCCCTACGACGTGTTGAAGGAGAACTTGAGGAGAGGGCTCCACACCTTACTAGTGTTGGATTTGAAAGTGGAAAGAGGGTTGTACATGTCGATTCCTGAAGCCCTACAGATACTCCTCTCCATAGAGGAGAGGAGGCTTGAAAAAGTACTGGATCTAAACACTTTAGTGGTGGGCATAGCTAGGGCAGGGTCCCTTAGCCCCACGGTTAAAGCCGGAAGCATAGAAAGGTTGATGAAGATAAGCTTTGGACCTCCTCCACACTCCTTAATATTTCCAGGGAGGCTTCACTTCATAGAAGAGGAGGCATTGATAGAGCTCTGTGAAGCCCCTAGAGACGTCATTGAAAAGCATAAAGCCAAGTTTACAGCTCCTTAGCCTCCTTAAATCGTAAACCTAAACCTCTCAAAGCCTCAACCAGATACTTGAGCTGCGATGAACGCTCCACCAAACAGGCATAGCGGTAAGCAGCGTCTAGCATTTTAGCAGCTGCAAAGACACCGTGTCCTCGCACTATCACGGCGTGGGAATCCTTTAATGCCTCCGCAACCCTCTCCGCCATCTTAACTGAGCCTGCCTCCCCTTCAACCACCGGTACCTTTCTCAGTACGTAGCTCGCTTCAGCATCGAGAGGTTCCAGTTCGTCTAGGAAGAAGGAAATGGCCACAGCATATGGACTATGGGTGTGAACAATGGCTAAGTGTTGGGCTCCATTTAGGTAAACAGCACGGTGAAGCAGGACCTCACTACTAGCTATGGAGTCAAAGCTTGACTCCCCTTCTATGGGAATAGCTATTATGTCCTCTAACCTAAGGTCTTCAAGCCTAGCTCCATGCCTAGTAATGTACATGGTGTTACCCGACCTCAAACTTAAGTTGCCTCCATGGCCAACCACATAACCATGTAAGGACAGCAGCCTTCCATACTTCCTGAACATTTCATATACTACGTTCTTCAACTACCTTCACCTCTCATAAGACCTACATAGTAATACGTTCACCGGGCAAACCTAGTTCCTCTAGTTTAGCTTCTATAGGCTTCCCAGCTCTATTCCATCCCCTGACCTCATAGTACTTTTCTAACATGGCTTGAAGAGGGGGGGCTCCAGGCGAAGATAGTATTCTTTCAGGGAGGGTGTCGTGGCTTGACGTGAAGCCTTCCTCCAAGTTGAAGAGACGTTCCAAGTTCCATATACGCTCCCCAGCCTTAATCAATTCAGCTCTAGTGAAAAGCCCACCTGTAGCCATCCTTAGCGCTGAGGCGAAAATGTTGTCATCGAGCTCGAGGGAAAGAAACTTACATACGATCAAGGAGTCTATAGCCGCCAAGAAGTTCTCGTAGTAAGCTACGAGTTCAGCTTTGCCAATCGGGTTTAGCCTATCTAGTAAGATCGGTACACCTAGAAGCTCTGTGGAAATCATGTAAGCCCTTAGGTGACAGCCTCCGCGGTTAGAAGTAGCGTAAGCAAGAGCCTGTCCATACGCTCCTCTAGGGTCATAGGCTGGAAGCTCAAGTCCCTTAACGCTCATTGAAAGCTCAGGCCTGCTTAGACGCTCAGCCATCTTCTTCGACCCTTCAGCCAACGTTCTCCCTAATCCTCTACGGTGAGCCGTATCGGCTATGAGCTCCTTCATGGCCTCCACGTCACCCCACGTCACGCGCGTATCCAGTAGACCTTCTTCGGAGAGCTCCATGGCACAGGCCAGCGTGGAGCCCATGCTTATGGTATCTATACCTAAGTCGTTGCAGAGGGAGTTTAGCTCCACGAGAGCTTCAGGTGAAGCTACCTCGCATAGCGCGCCCAACGCCCATGTAGTCTCAAACTCTGGCTGAGGGTGCTCCTCGCCTTTAAGATTAACTACCCGTTTACAGGCAATGGGACAATTGAAGCAGCCCTTCCTGCGTTTGAACAGCTTAGCCTTGAAAAGCTCAGCCGAGATCTTGTAGGCTTCATCGAAGCTCGTGTTCTTAAAGTTGCGTGAAGGAAGCATTCCATGTTCATTAACCACCTGCAACAGGAAGAGGGTACCAAGGCCCGGTAGTGCCTTCCCGGTTATGGGGTTGCTTTTGATTCTCTTCAGCACTAGGCGATTAAGCTCACGTATCCCTTTCTCATCAGCCACCTCGAGAGGTTTTGAGCCTCTAACCACCAGTGCCTTAAGGCCCTTAGCTCCCATCACCGCCCCTAGTCCTCCTCGCCCAGCTACATGACCTTCATCGCTATTTATGGAGGCCATCCTAACCATGTTCTCCCCGGCAGGGCCTATGCAAGCCACCTTAAACTCCTCGCCATAGTCTTTCCTCAAGGCTTCTCTAGTTGCCTTCGTGGTGTAGCCCCGTAAGCCCTCGGCGTCTTTAATCAAGAAGTCCTCATCATCGATGACCAAGGAGACGAGGCTCTTAGAGGAGCCCTTAACCATAAGGGCATCGAAACCAGCTTTCTTAAGCTCTAGTCCAAGTTCTCCTCCACAGCTCGAGTCAAAAAGAGTACCTGTGAGGGGGGACTTAGATATTACGCAGAACCTAGCTGTAGAATAGAAGGGAGTAGCGGTTAGAGGGCCTACAGCAAAGATTAGTGGTACATCAGGGTGGTAGGCGTCCACCCGGCGAGGTGTATGGTCATATACTATCTTGACCCCTAAACCTCTACCTCCTATGTAAGCTTTAAGCAACCTGGAGCTTAGCTCAACGGTCTTAAATAACCGTTGCGACAAGTCTACTACGAGAAGACGGCCCCTCCACCCCTTAATACTCAACCCCTGTAACCTCAAATTTTTAGGTACATTTAAGTTAATTAAGTTGAGCGGCTGTGAGGAGGAAAGCTGTAACAGTTGATGATCTAGCGATACCGGTTAGCTTAGTGGAGAAGTTAAGAGCACTTAACTTACACCTTGCTGACCAGCTAGCGCTCTTCTCTCCTCTTGACCTGGCTAAGGCCCTCGAGGTCCGCCTTGAAGAGGCTGAAGCCTTAGTAAAGAGAAGCGCGGAGGCTATAGGGTTAAGGAGAGTTAACTTAGAGGAGGCTTTAGTCGAAGAGGGAGTAAAGGTAACTACCAGCAGTAGAGCTCTCGATAACTTACTAGGAGGAGGAGTAGAGGTAGGTGTCATAACCGAGTTTTATGGAGGCTTCGCGTCAGGTAAAACCCAGCTATGCCATCAATTATGCGTTAACGTTCAACTCCCTAGGGAAAGAGGAGGGTTAGAGTTAAAGGCGGTGTACGTGGATACGGAGGGCTCCTTTAGACCTGAGCGAGTCAAAGAAATGGCTAGCGCGTTGAGGCTTAATGAAGACGACGTGCTCAGGAACATAGTGGTCTTTCAACCGAGGAGCGTTGAAGAACAAGTAAAGGCTGTGAAAGAGGCTGGCAGGATGAGCAGACATGTAGGGTTACTGGCAGTAGACACCGTTACCAACCTATTCAGAGTGGAGTACGGTGATGACGTAGTAGAGCGGCAGTGGAGACTACTTTTACATTTAAAGGATCTAGAGGAGATAGCTGCGAAAGGCGTAGCAGTAGTGTTGGCGAATCAGGTGGTGTCAGGGCCAAGGGAAATGGAGGTTATACCGGCTGGAGGAGTTCTAATGGAGGCTGGGTTGGTTAAGGTGAGGTTAAGTAAGGTTAGGGAAGGAGCATGGCTAGCGAAGCTGGAGAACAGTTTATGTCTACCTGAGGAGGAGGTCTTTTTTAAGGTGTGTAAAGAAGGGGTTAGAGACTTAAAGGAAACTTAACTGGGAGGTTTAAGCCCTGTCGTGGCTCGAAGAGAGAATTAAACAATACCTACGAAGCCTATTCTTCGAAGCCTACTCAGAAGCTGCTAGGATTCTGGAGAAGCTAGGAGAACTAAAAGGAAAGGGCGAGTATTCCGAAGGTAGGTTCCTAGCACTTCAAGGACTCTTTATAGCAGTGCAACGCGGAGATAGGGACACTTTATTCTTAAGGGCGAAGGACCAGATGTCTATAGATGAGGTAAGGCAGGTACGCGAGGAAATAGCCGCTAAAGCTAGAAGCCCAATAATAGATGACTTCGATCGAGGCTTTTTTGAACAATGGGTAGATATCCTCGACCAGTTAGCTAAATTGAAAGAAGAGAAAGAGCGTTCATAAAACGGATCAGCGTAGAGGTAGTGCCAGATGGTAAAAGTGGTAATAGAACATTTAGAGCCCTGGCTTAGCAAATGGCTCTGGATAGAGTACGCCCATGCCTCTAAACTCTTAGAGGAAAGAGTCGAGTTCACCAACGTCAAGAAGAGTAGCCATAGAGAAACCCTGTCTGTTATAGGTAGCAGTGTTAAGGAAAGCGCACTAGAGCTTTATCCACACGAAGAGCTCATCATACTAGATCCTAGGGCCGAAGAACCGTTAAAGCCTGAAGACCTAGGGTCCTCCACGGTCCTCCTTATTGGAGGAATCCTGGGAAGCCACCCTCCAAGAGGAAGGACATGGAAGTTGTTAACCTCAAAGGCTCCTAGAGCTAGAGCTAGAAACCTAGGTAGAGAACAGTTTACCATAGATGGATCTGCGTATCTAGCCTTAAAGGTGGCACAGGGGTTTAAGTTAAACGAGTTACCTATACGTAGAGGGCTAGTCGTTAAGGCTCCACCAGTCACCATATACCTACCTTACGCTTACCCTCTCGATAACGGAAAGCCTGTGGTTTCACGTCAGTTGTTAAAGTACCTTAAACATGAAATAGTTGAAGACGAGGAGAAGCTGCTTAGAGAAGGGAAGACGAGGGAAGTTGTTAAGGCCAAGGAAGAGGTCTCTGAAAGCTGACGGTTAACGACCAAACCATTAGCCAGAGCAAGATGAATGTGAAGAGGCCGCCTTTCTTTAAGTAAGCAGGGTTGTTCAGGTCGTCAGGCTTTACGTTTAAAACGAAGCGAGCGAAGAGGATTGAAGCATAGTAAATCATCGCTGCAACTACTATCGCTACGACGTCATAAACATAGGGAGAAAGCGAGGCGAGAAGGTTATCCAGCGCTCCACAGACGAGGCCAGCCATTATTCCCATAAGCGACCTAGAGTAATATACTTTTGATCCAGGCTTCAAATCAACCCCCTCAGGCCGCCTCCCTAAGGACGAGGCTGCTGCTTAAATAAGCTGTGCTGTAGAAGATGAACTAGCTAATAAGGATCCTCTACCCCCCTAGGCCTGGAGGGATCCAGATTTAAGAAGGAAATGACGGCGCTGGACGTAGTCGCAGCTGTAAGGGAGCTAGAGGAGAGAGTTATCGGCCTTTTCGTAGACAATATCTACCAGCTACGCGATGGCTCCATACTTCTTAAACTACGAGGAAAAGAAGGAGTGATATGGCTGATAGCTGACTCCCTCGGTAGGGTAGGCTTAACACGAGCTGAATATCCTAAACCTAAAACCCCTCCAGGCTTCTGTGCCCTCCTAAGAAGTAAGGTTAGAGGAGGACGCGTCGTTAAGGTAGAGCAGCTAAACGATGATAGAGTGGTGGCCTTAACCATTGAGCGTAGAGATGGAAAGTACATTCTTGTCTTCGAGCTAGTGAGAGGATTTAACGTAGTCCTCTTAAACAGCGAGAAACTCATCGTCAACTGTCTCCACCCTAAAAGGATGAAGGACCGCCTCCTCCTACCCAAGGAGCCTTATAAGCCCCCACCTCTGAGAGGCTTAAACCCTTATACATGCAGCCTTGAAGAGTTTAAGCAAAGTCTACTGGAAGCCAAGGGTAAGGTAGCTGGGGTCATCGTAAGAGGATTTAACGTGGCAGGCGAAATAGCTGAAGAAGCCTGTTTTAGAGCAGGAATCAGCAAGGATAGCCGCGTTGAAGCGCTTAAAGAAGAAGAGATCGTTAAGCTTCACAGGGCTCTCATTGACTTATATGGAGAAGTGAAAGAGAAGCCTCTTGAACCTAACGTCGTATACGTAGAAGAGAAGCCTCACACAGTACTCCCAGTGGAGTTTAAGTCCGTTGAGGGGAGGCGTGAACGCTACGACAGCTTTAATGAAGCCTTAGATCATTACTTCCTTAAGCTTAGACAAGCAATGGAGGAGCGGCGCAGAGCGGAAGCTTTAAGCAGCGAGGAAAGAAGGCTTCAAGAAGTATTAAGGCAACAAAAAGCAAGGCTGGAGGCTTTAAGAAAACAAAGTGAAGTGAAACGTAAAGCTGCCGAGCTACTGATGTCAAGACTGCTCGAAGTACAGGCCTCGCTGGACGATCTAACGAAGCTGTTACGATCAGGGATTAAAGGCGCTGAGGTAGTGGAGAGAGTGAAGGCAGGGCTAGGGGTTATAGTTAACGTAGACTTAGCCTCTAGGAAAGCTCTAGTTTCTCTGGATGGCGTCGAAGTGGAGCTCGATTACACGATGAGCGCTGCCCAAAACGCTTCAAGGCTTTACGAGGAAGCTAAGGAAGCTGAGCGGAAAGCAAAGTCCGTAGAGGAGGCTATGAAGCAGGCAGTAGAGAAACTCAAGGAGGCAGAGGCTGAAGAGAAGGCTCCAATTAAGCCCGCTAGGATTAAGGCTTGGTACGAGAAGTTCAGGTGGTTCTTCTCTTCTGACGGCTTACTCGTCATAGGGGGGAGAGACTCTTCACAGAACGAGCTATTGGTCAGGAGGTACATGGAGGACGATGACCTCTTCATCCACGCGGAAGTACATGGAGCACCAGTAGTGCTTGTAAAGAAAGCTGGCTTAAGTCCACCTCAAGCTACCATACGTGAAGCCGCTCAATTCGCTTTAGCGTACTCCAAAGCCTGGAAGGAAGGTCGCTTATTAGGTGATGCCTACTGGGTTAAGCCTAGCCAGGTATCTAAGACCCCGCCCTCAGGGGAATATTTGGCTAAAGGGTCCTTCATGATTAGAGGGGAAAGAAATTACGTCAAAGGGCTCTCCCTTCTCGTAGCCATAGGCTTAGACCATGAAGATAGGCTCATAGGTGGACCGCCAGACGCTATAGCCAAGAAAGCCAAAGTCTACGTGTTACTGGCTCCAGGAGAACAAAGAGTATCTAAACTAGCGCGTGAAGTAGCAGACAAGCTTGGGCTTAAAGCCTCAGCCATGGATGAAATACACCGCCTTCTACCGCCAGGGGGAGGGAGAATACTAAGAGTAGTTAAAGCTTAGAAGAAGTATAGCGCGAATAGTGGTGGTGAGGTAGGTGAGCGAGGTAAGGCTTAAGGTAGCTGACGTAGCTACCCCCAACCCCTTAAAGGCAGGGCCAGACATCACTGTGAAGGAGGCAGCTTCAATCATGGCTTCAGTGGACGCTGGATGCATCATAGTTGTTGACCAGGAAGGTAGGCCAATAGGCATAGCTACGGAGGGAGATCTAGTGGCGAGAGTTCTAGCTAAAGGGTTAGACTCGGAGAAGATTAAGTTAAAGGATGTTATGTCCAAGCCTATCATCACCGTGAAGCCCAGCGATAACGTGGTGGAAGCTCTACGTATCATGTCTAAGATGAGAGTACGCCACCTAGTGGTCATGGAAGGAGGGAGAGTGAGAGGAGTGGTTACCGATAGAGACATTATGAGAGTCGCTCCAGCCCTCGTAGAGATCCTAGCGGAGAAGGCTTCAATGCTAGAGGGAGAGTCGATGGTGAGGGAAGGACTAGCTGGACACTGCGATAGCTGTGGAGAGTGGTCTGAGAACCTCATCCAGATAGACGGTCAGATGCTCTGCGAAGAATGTAGACTCGAGTATGGAGTAGAGAGGACCTAGCTTTGAGGCAAGAGAAGCTCCTAGTGAACTCGATGTGTGGTAGGCTTACGCGATGGCTACGTATGCTGGGCTTCGACACGTACTACGATAGAGAGGCTGACGACGACCAGCTAATAGCTATGGCTAAGAAAGAAGGAAGGATTTTGATCACTAGGGATGTAGAGCTTCATGAAAGAGCTTCAAAGGCTGGGTTGCGCACCATCCTTCTTAGAAGCCCCCACCACGCCGTCCAGCTGGCTACTGTAATATCTATATTAAGAGGCGAGTTAGAAATTGACCCGAACCTCTCACGTTGCCCCACCTGCAACTCATCGCTTAGGAGAGCTTCGAGGATGGAAGTCGAGGGAAAAGTACCTGAACGCTCATTTAAAGCCCACAACGAATACTGGGTGTGTACAGGGTGTGGCAAAATATATTGGAGGGGGAGCCACTGGCGAGGCATATCAAAGGTGCTTGAGGAAGCTAGGAGGCTAGCGCCTAGCACATAAAACCATAAAAATACTGGCTAAGAAAATTAAGAGAGGTAGAGGAGGCTTTGAGGCTCGCTGAAGGAGAATTCCTAGTGAGGCTTGCTAGGAGAGCGGTGGAAGCTTATCTAATGGAAGGAAGGCAGATTAAGCCTCCCCCAGATACACCTGAAAGGTTGCTTGAAAAGAGGGGTGTCTTCGTCACCATTAACAGCTTTGAGAGCCTTGAGGGGAGAGTGTATAAGAGGCTTAGAGGCTGCATAGGGTACCCTGAGCCCATCGTACCTCTCGTAGAAGCAACCATAGATGCCGCAATAAGCTCAGCTACCAGCGACCCTCGATTCTACCCCTTGACTGTGAAAGAGCTGAGCAACGTTGTATTCGAAGTGAGCGTGCTTACTCCATTGGAGCTCATTAAAGTCTCTAGGCCCTCTGACCTACCCAAGAAAATAAAGGTAGGTAGGGATGGCTTAGTGGTGGAGAGAGGAATCTTCAAGGGCCTCCTACTCCCCCAAGTAGCTGTGGAGTGGGGGTGGGACGAGGAAACCTTCCTTTCCGAGGCCTGTATGAAGGCCGGGCTCTTCCCCGATGCCTGGCTGATAGAGGGGACTAAGGTCTATAAATTTGAGGCTGAGATTTTTGAGGAGCTTGAGCCTAGCGGTAGGGTGATCAGGAAGGAGTTAATGGCTTCAAGGTAGAGCGCAATGAAGCTTTACATAGCAGCTTGCGGTCTAGGTCTAGGGCACGCTACTAGATGCTTAGCTCTCGCAGAGAAAGCTAAGATGCAAGGGTTTAAGGTAGCATTCTCGACCTACAGCGGTGAAACCCTCAAACTTCTCAGAAACAAAGGTTACCCTGTGCTAGAGGTTCCATACATGGCTTACCTTCTCGGCGACGACGGGAACGTGGACTTTAAGCTGACCTTGGCTCGAGGGCCTATTGAGCTGCGCAAGTTAGCAGTTCAGACAGGCTTAGAGTTCAAGTACATGTTGAAGGAAAAGCCCGACGTAGTAGTAGCGGACTCAAGGCTATCAGCAGTGACAGCCGCATACCTCCTAGATTTGCCGTCGATCCTCATCCTCAACCAGGTCAAGCTCATCATACCTAGGAGAAGGCCCATTAAAGGAGCCGCACTCAAGGTTAAGGCAGCCACGGAGAGATTAGGCTGTGAGCTACTTGGGATGGGCTGGAGCAAAGTCGATAAAGTTTTGGTGGCTGATTTTCCACCTCCCTACACCATTTCCAGAGATAACCTTTACGTGCCGGCTAGACTTAGAGGAAAACTAAAACTAGTAGGTCCCCTCATAGACTACGAGCGTTACACACTCGAGGATAAGGACCAGGCTAAGGAGAAATTGAAGCTATATGGTAAGCCGCTTATCCTGGTATCAACGGGAGGGTTGAAGGAGGAGAGGATAAAGCTGTTAAGAACGGTGATCTCCTCCTTTAAGGGCCTGAGCAAGGTCAACGTGGTAGTATCAGCTAGCCTCCCCGAAAGACAAGGACTAATGTTTGAGGAAAACGGAGTAAAGGTTTACGGCTGGCTTCCTAGCCGACACGAATACTTGAAAGCCGCAGATCTATTGATCACTCATGGAGGACATACATCGATAGCCGAAGCTATGTATACCGCTACCCCCATGTTAATAGTCCCCAATAAAGGTCATACAGAAAGGACTGGAAACGCTAGAGCCGCTGAGCAGCTAGGAGTAGCTAAAGTGCTTGACCAAGAAGAAGCTGAAGCAGAGAAGCTGAGAGAAGTTGCCTTAACCATGCTATCAGACCCTACATATTCCGAGAGGGCTTCAAAGCTGGCTAAGGAGGTCCACAGGTTCAGAGCTGTCGATGAAGCTCTTAAGGAAATCCTCAACCTGATAGGAAATCAGTAACAGAAGACTACCTCTAATCCTCGCTCGCTGCATAACATAGATATTTCCTTCTTAAGACCCTCAAAGTAACCTACCTGCCCTACTTTACTAAGAAAAGTATCCTGGTCGTCTAGGACGCTAAGTACTTCTGAAAGCTTCTCCTTCATCCTAGGCCTCAACCTAAACTTATCCACGACCACCCTTCCACAACCATGCTCAACAGCGGAGTCAAGTATTTCCTTAAGCTCTTGTTCAACAACCGCTGGAAGTAGAGGTCCAAGAAAGAGAAAAGTCTCAAGGCCTACTTCACTAGCCTCCTTAATAGCCTTAAACCTCTCGTGAGGAGGGGAAGAGAAGGGTTCAACTATCTTCGATAGGTTTAAGGTGGTCACCGTTATACCCACTTCACAGCTCTTGAGGCCTTGGAGAAGATCTAAGTCCCTTCTAAAAAGCGAAGACTTAGTTAAGAGCACTACGTGCACCCCCGATCCTTGCATAGCCTCCAAGCAAGCCCTCGTTAAGCCGTACCTAGCCTCTAGAGGTTGATAGGGGTCCGTTATACTACTAACCAAGATACTAGCGTCACGCAGCGCTTTTACTTCACGTCTAACTAGCCTGGGAACGTTTACCTTTACGTCAACGAAGGCCCCCCATTTCCTCCCTCTAAGGATTGAAGGGTAGGTGAAGGGGACATAGCAGTATACACAGGCATGTTGACAGCCCACATAAGGATTCAAGGAGAAATCGACTCCATAGATGCCACTAGGACTTAGGGCACGGTGGACCTTAACCTCCCTAACTTTAAGTTGCAAGTCGAGTTCTCCTAGCTTCCACAGCACGCCTAATAAAATACCTCGCGCGTGAGGAATAGTGAGAGGTTAAAAGGTGAGGGTTAAGGGGAAGAAGTTCGTCAAGGTAGTGAAGAGGAAGATCCCTTGGCTAGAGCACGTCATCGATAGCCAGGAGGCAGCCTACGACTTAAACCTCGAAGAAAGCCTCATAGCTAGGGTGCCCCGAGGAAGCCTATGCGTATACTGTAAGGCTTCAAAGATGCTGTGTGGAAAACCTACCTGTCCCATCATCCTCAAATTGAGGTCCTACGTAAAGGTAGGATTACATCTTACGAGCCAGAATATGTATGGCTCAAGTCCACCAGCCGTCTTCGTGGGTAGGCATGGTTACCCATATGTCAATGTAGGCCCCCTCATCCCTCCCTTTCAAGGCGATACCAGCCTCTACGACGCTCCTGAACGTTGGCTTGAACAAGGCTTAGGTATCGAGAACGTCGTAGACATGAGGGTTAAGCTAGTGAGAGGTAAAGCTAGAGCTCACGTAAAAGAGGCTGAGGAGCCTAATAGACTGCTTGAGGCTGTCCAAGAGGCTGCACTCTCAGCAACCCCTGTAGGGGCTGAAGTCTGGTTTAAGAGAAAGCCCATAGCCTCCCTGCTACTGGATGATGATGTGCAGCCTATGGGCCCTTCAGCCCCCATGGAAAAGCTGAGGGTGGAAGAAGTCAAAGTACATCGAGGCTTAGAGAAAGCCTTCAGCGACGTGGATCTTAAGGCCGAAGAGGCCTTAATGAAGCTTTACCTAGATGGAGTACCTATCTCACAGCTTCAAAGAGCCTTCAGCGTCGGGGTCATGGGGCTCAAGGGTAGGCGAAGATTAGTGCCTACGCGCTGGAGCATTACAGCTGTGGATAGTACTCTTTCAAGGAGGCTTCGGGACGAGGTGGTTAAGAGAGGGAGGGAGTTAAGCGAGTACAGGGTGTACTCTCTTAATGTGTTAGACAACGAGTTCCTCATTCTCATGATGCCTGGTAACTGGAGCTATGAATCCATAGAGGCTTGGTACCCAGGTACAGCCTGGAACCCAGATCAAGGAAACCTAGCTTTCTGCGGTGACTGGGAAGGATACTGGGGGAGAGCTACCTACGCCTCCATGGGTGGCTGCTACTATGCTGCTAGGTTAGCTGTAACCGAAGCTTTGGCAAAGGAGAGAAGACAGGCCCAAGTCTTAATTCTACGCGAAGCTAGGCCAGGCTACTTATTACCGGTTGGAGTCTGGATCGTTAGGGAAGCGGTTAGAGAAGCTTTGAGGAGAAAGCCGGTTACCTTCAGCTCAGCCGAGGAAGTTTTGCAATACGCTTTTTCTAAGCTTAGGATTAGGCCTGAAGCCTGGTTTAGTGTAAGTAAGCTTCTGGGCGACTTAAAGAAGCAGGAGAAGATAACTAAATATCTTGAAAGGAAGTAAATTTGAAGATGAAAAAGCAGTAGCTAGAACCTTAACCTGCATAGAGAAGGTAAAGGTTATTAAACGGAAAAAGCCAAGCTTAATGACAAAATAAAAACCAGCCTCGCTATTCCCTGACAGCCTTAATAATATACTTAGCGTGGCTCTCTTGTTATCATCATTAAGAACCCTATAAAAGCAACGCTCTAAAGATGAAGCCGAAGGACCAACCTAGGACCCCCGCGATCAGTATTCCCATTCCAAAATAAGGCACTACAAATATTATGTGGCCAAAGGCCCAAAGGAGAAAGGATGAGCTAACGATCCTCGCGCCAAGATTTTTCGTAACCTTAGCACATATATGAAAATACTAGTATTGTCTATGAATAATACGTATAGAAGGATAGGGTGAGCGAAAACCGTGGTCTCGATCGCCCCATAGAGCTTTGAACCTAGCACAAAGTATATCAACGCGGTTATAATAGATGCATTGTCAATTCAGGATAGGGAATTCTTAGTGATTTGGGGAGAGTCTTCCGACTCAAACTACTCAATTACCCTCCCATCTTTCATAACATGTAGGAAAGCAATTATCTGCGTCTCTCCACGCTCATCCTTTTCTTAGGTTTTATTTCCTTTGCGACTGCGCCTCAAACATATCTTTAATTCTCTTCGCATACTCGATCGCCACTAGGACGCTTTCTATCGTAAACTTTGCCATCTGAACGCCAAGCATTGCTTTCCTGGCCTCTTCACGCTTTATGTGGATTAATGAGG
>Ga0180302_10000012_pt1 | contig 57623 bp, 65 predicted proteins | sample GuaBasSediGuay17_FD_121794 | JGI IMG/M metagenome (GOLD analysis project Ga0180302, IMG submission 121794) | Subseafloor sediment microbial communities from Guaymas Basin, Gulf of California, Mexico - Guay17, Core 4571-4, 12-15 cm | ecosystem: Environmental > Aquatic > Marine > Hydrothermal... | reverse complement strand
TTTTTCATTAACGCGGGCGTTACAATGAAAATTTTTCCTTGAGTTATGCGACCCGCGCTGCGGCGGACTATGAGAAGGTCTTAGAAGGAAGAAACTCAGGGAGCCTCTACACCTCACACGTGTAGGATGAGGTTGGGGTTGATCTCCCCAGCCTCTGCCTACCCAGCCTCTTCAGGTGTAGATATCTATGCTCAGGGTAGGCTATCTCGGCGCCGTAGTCCTCCACCATTAAGACCATCAAACTAAAAAGTTAAGGGAGGTTATAAAGCTAGGCAGCCACGAGCGCCACGATGAGACCGGCCAGTATTATGGAGATCATGTTTATAGCCTTAATCATGGGGTTGATGGCGGGGCCTGCAGTGTCCTTGAACGGGTCTCCAACCGTGTCGCCCACGACAGCCGCCGCATGGGCAGGTGAACGCTTGCCTCCAAAGGCCCCAGTCTCGATGTATTTCTTAGCGTTGTCCCAAGCTGCTCCGCCGTTAGCCATCATCAGAGCAAGGGCTAAGCCTGAGACTATGCATCCTATGAGAAGGCCGGCGAGCGCATAGGGGCCGAAGAGGAAGCCTACGATGATGGGGCTTAGGATTACTAGAGCTCCCGGCGCAGCCATACCCCTTAAGGCCGCCCTAGTGCTTATATCCACGCACCTAGCGTAGTCGGGCTTAGCCCTGCCTTCCATGATTCCAGGTATCTCCTTGAACTGCCTCCTGACCTCAGTAACCATGCCGAAAGCCCCCTTACCCACCGCCTTCATGCATAGAGCCGCGAAGACAAAGGTCAAGCCGCCTCCAAGTAGCAAGCCTAGGATCACGCTGGGCTCAGTTAGGGTTAAGTGAACTGCTAGCTCGCTTAGCTCCTTACCTAAGTAGCTAGCTACTTCCTCCATGTAGGCTAGCAGCAATGAAAGGGCGGCTAGGCCAGCTGAGCCTATAGCGAAGACCTTGGTTAAGGCCTTAGTGGTGTTGCCCACAGCGTCGAGGGCATCGGTTATGTCTCTGACCTTAGGGTCGAGGCCTGCCATCTCCGCTATGCCACCAGCGTTATCCACTATGGGACCGTAGGCATCCACTGAGACTATGATACCGGCTATGGAGAGCATGGCCATGGCCGCTATGGCCACGCCATACATCCCCATCATAACATCGCCACGCATACCTCCCGCCAACCAGTAGGCTCCGACCACGCCCAAAGCTATGGTGATCACGGGCAGTATGGTGCTCTCAAGACCGTTGGCCAGCCCCCTAATCAAGTTAATAGCTGGGCCTGCCTGAGCTGCCTCAGCTATAGACTTGGTCGGGGAGTACTTGTACGAGGTATAGTAGTTAGTGAAGAGGGCTAGTAGAACCACTATAATGACGCCAATCATAGCCGCGTAGAATAGGTCCAAGGAGTTAAAGAGCCAGATCGTAGCGAAGTAGAAGCCTATTATGGCTAGCACCGCGGTTACAGCTATCCCCCTCAGGATGGCGCTCGTAGGGTCGCCTCCCTCACGGACCCTCACGAAGAAGGCGCCAACGATCGTTGAGAAGATCGCTATGGCGCCTAGGAGGAGTGGGTACTCAAGGTACACCGTGCTATTAAACGCCTTGTATAGAGGCCAGCCTAGCAACATGGCTCCGATTAGCGTCACAGCGTAGGTCTCGAAGATATCGGCAGCCATCCCAGCTACGTCGCCCACGTTGTCGCCTACAGCGTCAGCTATGACCGCCGGGTTTCGCGGATCGTCCTCCGGTATGCCCGCCTCGACCTTGCCTACCAGGTCAGCTCCTACGTCAGCCGACTTCGTGTAAATGCCTCCGCCTATCCTAGCGAAGAGGGCCACAAGGCTTCCACCAAAGCCAAAGCCCGCGAAGAGGAAGGGATTACGCCATACTAAGTAGAATGCGGTGACCCCGAGCAGGGCCAAGCCAACCATGCAGAGGCCCATTACTAGGCCTCCTTTAAACGAGGTGCTGAGGGCCTCCTTTAAGCCGCTGTGGGCTGAGTTAGCTGTCCTAACGTTACCTTCAACGGCCACCCTCATACCTATGTAGCCGGCTAAGGCCGAGAACACGGCACCTACCAGGAATGAGAGGCCCGTGTAAGGGAAGTAGGTATTATACCTCCCCTGAACGAAGTAGCCGTAATCCACAGCGGCGGCGAAGACCACAGCTAGGATGACCATGAAAGCCAGCAAAGTCTTGTACTGCCTGCTCATATACGCCTTAGCTCCTTGCTTAATGGCCTCGTAGATCTCGATCATCTTCTCGGAGCCCTTAGGTCTGCTTAGAACCATCGCCGTAGCGCCTGCAGCTCCTAGTAACGCTACTATTGATGCTACTAGAGCTATCAGCGGGTACATGAGTAGCCCCCCATAATTATGGCTGGAAGAGCCTATGGGGTTTAAGCTAACTGAGCTTAAAAGAGTTTCTTTTTGTAGCTTAAACCGGCGTCAAGGAGGAGATAACGCTTTTTAGCTCTGTTCAGGGTAGCCTTGCTGGGGCTGGACATGCTCAGCTTCGAAGACGGCTACGAGGTGGCCAAGCTCATAGCTGAACGCTTCGACTTAGCTAGGCTCAAGGAGGTATGTGAAGCCTTAACTCAGGCTTTAAAGGGGTATCAAGGCGAGGATTATAAGGAGTTCTTGATGGGGCTGCAGGAAGGCTTAAACGAGCTAGCCAGGTTTAAAGAGGAGGTCATTAGGCTGCAGAACATGGCTAAGGCTATGGGCGTCAGTTTAGAGGTAAACATCAGGTACCATGAATAAGTACTTCCCTCAGGAAGTCGAGGCTGAAGGAAGTGTTGACGCATCCATTTCTGAGAAGAGGCACTGCCTGCCCTGCAACCCTCATCTCCTTTAAGTAGGCCTCCGCTTTAAACACCTCCTCAGGGCAGGCTACCCCCACGACACCGTCATACCCTTTAAGCAAAACCTTGCTTACGCATGAGGAGCCGGGAAGTATGTACACGTCGTAGCCCATGGGCTCAGCCATGGATTTAGCCATGTTGACTAAGCAATCGCTTGAGCAGCCCGTGCATAGGTAAGTGGGTATTGAGGGATCGAAGATCGCCTTACACCTTGAGTCCATGTACTTGCGCGCGCAGTGTGGCAATAAGAGAGCTCTACGCCTCGATTTACTGAACAATGGCTTAAGCCTCTCGTTTATGGCGAAGAGGCTGACTAGGTCCTCAATCACCTTAACGGCCTCCCTTAAATTTAGCCCTAGCCTATCTTGGAGACTAAACCTCCTTACGAGGCCCCTAGCCATCGATCTAATGGAGCCCCTCAACTCGCCGTCAGTTAGCCTCTTAGCTAGCCTCCTCACCTCGTCGAGCAGGATACGTGGGGCCTTAGAGAGGTCGAAGGTGAAGCTGTAAGGCATAGCAGACCTCCTTAGGGACAGCCCACTTCCGCTAATTCTAGCTGAACTGCTATATAATTGGTTGATCGAACCACTTCGCCCTCTAAATAAAGCCGAGCAACGGTGAACCATGGAGAGCGGAGAATGGACCTCGCAACGAGGCAGAGTAAGACGAACCTCCAGTAAACTTTAGGCTTAAACAAGTGTCGTGAAGGATCTTCGACGATCTTGCCACATTCAACCTCGTCGAAAGCTATTGGGAGACCCCACTATACTCTGCGAAAGGCTTTAAAATATTGAAAAAGTAGAGATCTATTACAGACAATAAAAGTTTATAGTAAGGGGGAGTTCATGGTAGACAAAGGCGAGTTCCTAGGATGTCACGTCTCCCCCGAGCTATATAGGAATGTGGTCGAGGAGGCTAAACGTCGGGGAACCTCAGTCTCAGGGGTCATAAGGGAGGCCCTTTCCTACTACTTAAGCCGTAAGGGGGTTGAGGAGGCAGACTTGGAGAAGCTAAAGGAGGACCTAAACGCGCTTAGGGCTAAGTTGATGGAGAAGGAGAAGGAAGTAGAAGCATTGAAGGCTACGGTTAAGCTGAAGGAGAGGGAGGTAGAGGAGCTTAGAGGGGTGCTTGGCAGGGTGGAGGAGCTATCTAAGCTAAGTGACAAATATACCTCGAAGCCAGCTGCTACGCTCAAAGGTATAAGCGAGCGCTTAAAGAGCTATAAATGCTTCCTCAACGGGGTCAAGGGCGACGAAGACCTCATACCTACCATTAGGAGGCTTATAGAACAGGCCGCCGCGATAATAGACGGCATGGCGGTCTCCTAGAGCTCTATACCCTCAAACTTAGTGTCTAGGAGCTCTATGATCCTATTGACACGAGACTCCCCCATCCCTGGGATCTTCCTGAGCTCGTAGGGGCTCGCCTTAAAGAACCTTCGAGGCGACCCAAAGAACCTTAAAATGCGCTCGGCTAGCTCGTAGCCTATCCCAGGGATAGAGGCTACTAAGTTTATTTGAGCCTCCTTTAGGCTCTTACCACCCTTAGCCCTCTTCATTTTAGGCGGCGAGTACTTCACCTCCCTCCTATGATAGCTTTGCTCCCTCTTAGCTAGGCTTTGAATTAGTAGGGCCGTCTCGTAAGGCCCTGTAGAGGGCGCAATGCGGATGCCTAGCTCTAAGAGGTAAGCCATAGCCCCCTGAATCTGTGATGGAGTAAACATCCTCCTTCTATAGAGCTCGTTCAGGTCACCCTCCACCACCAGCACTGGGATGGGAAACGCCTTAGACATGGCCGAGGCCTGTTCGAAGAGCCTGCGGTCGACTATGGAGCTGGCTAAGTCCATCACTGTCTTCCTCTCCACCACTACCCTATCAGAGACCACGTAGTCCCCCACCTCGAGCCTCTCAACCTTTACTTGAAGCCCTAGCTCGTTTAGCCATCTTACTACGTCGCCGTGTTCCTCCCTATAATCGACAACCACTAAAGTGGGCATGAGTTCAAGCTCCTCGCCTAGCTAATAAGATCTAAGCCTAAATCTTTTAATAACCTAAGCCTGATTAAAGCGTTAGAAGAGGAGGATTAAACGAGGAGTTGAGGAAGCTCCTGCGCTTACCTAGTCAGCTAAGGCGCTACGTTAAGGTGTCAGGTGTCGAGGAGGTAGCCAGGAGGTACTTCGTGATGAACTTGTTCGACGGCAGCCTAGCTATGCTGGGGGTTGTACTTGGAGCCTACGCAGCGAGCGTTACGGACCCATGGGTGGTCATCAAGGTGGGGCTCGGCGTAGGGCTAGCTATGGCGGTGTCTGGCTTCTCAGGAGCCTACATAGCTGAGAGAGCTGAGAGAGCCAGGGAGTTGAAGATGCTAGAGAGAGCCCTATTCTCCGACCTGGAGGACACGGTTATAGGTCGAGCCTCAAGCTTAGCAGCTATACTAGCCGCCTTGGTTAACGGCGTCTCGCCGTTGGTGGCCATAGCTATATCGACGCTACCCTTCATGTTATCGCTGCTCGGAGCCATGACTTTCGGCCTGGCCGTAGCTTGGTCCACTGCCCTGATAATATCCACGCTATTCGTGCTAGGAGCCTACATGGGTAAGGTTTCTGAGGAGAACGTCCTTATAAGTGGGGTTAAGGCCCTCCTAATAGGAGGTGTGACAGCCGCCCTATTGCTATTGATACAGGCACTATGAATAAGGTGGTGAGTTATGTCCTACAAGATAAGCATCAGGAGGCTCGTGCTAGACACGCTTAAGCCTAGGGAGGCCTCGCTCATAGATCTATCCAAGGCTTTATGCGAAGTAGCTGGAGTAGAGGAGGTAGATACCATTGTCACTGAAGTCGACGCTAGGACCGAGACGGTCAAGATAACCATAAGGGGGCCTGATATAGACTACGACGCCGCGGCTAAGATAATAAACGACCACGGGGCAGTGATAAGGAGCGTCGACGAGGTCAACGTGTACAAGTTCGCTAAGAGTAGGTGAGGAACGGTGAGAGAGCTTACAAGCTTCGAAGAAGCTCTACGCGTACTGGGAGGAGTCGTCGAGGAGGCGGTGGGCTCCTCCCAGCGCCGGATGGTAGTGTTAGCCGGCGAAGCTGCGTTGCTGGCCCCCCGGCTAGCAAGCCTATACGCTGAGACCTGCGGTAGAGAAGTGGAGGCACTCTTCGCCGCTGACAACATCGAAGGGGACCGAGCGCTCTACAAGAAGGTCGCTGAGGAGGCCAAGGGGGTGAAGACTAAGTCCCTACTCTACGAGCAGACTGAGGAGGTACTCGGCACTACATGGGACCTGCTCTTCATGGACCTCACTGAGCAGCTTCGGCCAAACGACCTTGGAAGGCTCGTGGAGCTAGTTAGAGGGGGAGGGCTTATCTTCCTCCTTACACCGCCGCTAAGCGAGTGGCCAAATAAGCTTACTAGGTTTCAGCGCAAGCTCATAGTTCCTCCGTACACTGAGGAGGACGTGAAGAGGAGGTTCATTAGGCGCTTCATCAGGAAGCTAACGGAGCATCGAGGAATATGGGTGCTAGATGGCCTTAGGCTGGTCAGCGGAGAGCCCTACCAGCCTAAGGGGGTCTTAAGGCCGAGGCCTATACCCCCTCCTAAGCCAGCACTGCCCCTCAAGTTATACGACATGGCTAAGACCCAGGATCAGGTCGAGGCGCTCATGGGTTTTGAGGGCTTTTTGAGAGACGGCGGCAGAAGAGTGCTGGTGCTGATAGCTAACAGAGGAAGAGGGAAGTCGGCGGCCTTAGGCCTTGGCGCCGCCGGAATAATTTACTCTCTCGGCAGAGAAGGCCGCGTGTCGATTAAGGTAACCGCCCCAGATCCTCGAAACGTCCAGGCGGTCTTCGAGTTCGCCGAGAAGGCCTTGAAGGCGCTAGGAGTAAGGGTGAGGGTGGAGGAGCGTGGAGGCATAGCGACCGCGTTAAGGTCGAGCTTAGGTTTCATAGAATACTGTAGCCCCTACAGGCTTATACATGAAAAGGCCGACGTGGCCATGGTGGATGAGGCAGCGGGTATACCTGTCCCGCTGCTCTTCAAGGTGTTAAGGTCCTTTAGGAGGACGATATACTCCTCGACCATCCACGGCTACGAGGGTTCGGGCAGAGGGTTCGGGCTTAGGTTCCTCAAAGCCTTAAATGAAGAGAGGGGGCTCGAGGTAGAGAAAGTGGAGTTAAAGGAGCCGATAAGGTATGCCCCCGGAGACCCTATAGAGGGGTGGTTGTACGACACGCTGTTACTCGACGCCGAGCCGCCAGCACTAAGCAACGAGGAGCGGGTGGTTCAGCCTAAGCACTGCCTCTACGAGGAACCTGACCTAGACCGCTGGTTCCTAGGAGAAGAGGAGGAGAGGTTAAGGGAGTTCATTGGCATCTACGTGTTCGCACACTATAGGAATAGGCCGGACGACGTAGGGTTGTTAGGCGATGCGCCTCACCATAAGGCTAGGGTGCTCAAGCTACCCAGCGGCAAGGTAGCCGTGGCGCTACACCTAGCTGAGGAGGGCTTGATGCCCGACGAGGAGTTAGAGAAGGTTCCAGGAGGCTACAAGCCGCCCGGCAACATAATCCCCGTGTGCATAGCGAGGTACTATGCGCCCTATAGCGAGTTCGCTAAGCTTAGAGGGCTCAGAGTGGTCAGAATAGCGACGCACCCCGAGCTAATGGGTAAAGGCTTCGGCTCCAGGGCATTAAACGAGCTCTGCAAGGAGGCTAAGGAGAGAGGCTACGATTGGGTTGGAGCAGGCTTCGGAGGCAGCCGGGAGCTCTTAAGCTTCTGGATTAAAAACGACTTTGTCCCTGTCCACGTCAGCCCCACTAGAAACATGGTCTCTGGGGAGTTCAGCGTCGTAGTAGTTAGACCTTTAACCGCCAAGGCTAGGAAGCTGGTCGAGAAGCTGAACAGAGAGTTTAAGGCCAGGCTCATAGACGCCCTGGCCGATCCCTACTTCAACTTAGAGGCCTCTGTGGCTAGGCTACTCCTCTCCAACGTGGTTAAAAGAAGACGCAGAGAACCCTCGAGGCTAACCAAGTCCCAGTGGTCGAGGGTAGTTCTCTACGCTGTCGGCACCTTAACCTATGAAGCCGCCTCGGACGCAGTTAAGGAATTACTCCGCACCCACTTTCTAAGCACAGGTTCAGCTAGGCTTAGCCTACCAGCCTCAGCTGAGAACCTATTGGTAGCAAAGTGCCTGCAGGGTAAGCCGTGGAGTAAGGCTGCCTCAGCTAGTGGGGTCGATCCCTCTAAGGTTAAGGCCGAGCTAAGGGAGTTGGTTAAGGAGCTAGTTAGGTTTTACGGGAAGGAGAGCCCCTGAGAGATATGTTAAGGTCACCACGCCTAACCCAAAGCGTCTCTCTCAGCCGCTTATTTTAGCGGGAGTTTTAGGGGAAGCCTCAGAGCTATTTTACATAAGTTAAAGACGCCCTCCTAAAAGGCGGCCTTCTCAACCTTTGATCAGGTGGTGGTGTGGTCAAAAACCTACACGTGCAGCTGGACGATGAGCTCTTCAGGAAGTTCAAGGTGAAGTGCGCCGAGATGGATGTTAAGGGCAGCTCAGTAATTAGGGAGCTCATTAAGCGCTGGGTCGAGGGGCAGTGCTTAGTGGAGGTGGGGGCATGTTTAGGGCGCTAAACGTGATGCTGGCCTCCATGAAACGCTTCCTAAAGCTCGACCTTAAGTATAGATTTGAGTTAGGCGTTGACGCCCTACTTCTAGTGGCTAACATAGTGAGCTTCGGCATCTTAGGACATTTCGTAGTTTCCAGTAACGCTGAGCTCGTGAACTACCCTTACTACGTGTTCCTGTTAGCGGGGATTCTGTATTGGACCATGATAGCCTCGGGGTTTAACTCGGGCATCATAGCCCTCAGGGAGGAAGCCGAGAGGGGCACGATAGGCTTCCTGTTAAGTAACGGCGTATCGCCAGCTGTAATCACGCTCAGTAGGATGATGGTATCTACCCTTGAGGCCCTCGGCATCTCAGCAGCCATAGCTCTACCCGCCATATACCTCTTAAGCGGGGGAGCGTACCCTAAGCCCCCTTCATCGCCTATCTGCCTCCTTGAGGCCGCCGTAGCCATAGCCCTGCCGTGGCTCTTCATGGCCTCTATAGCCATAGCTCTGACAGCGATACAACTGATGTTTAAGAGGATAGGGGGCTTAGCTGGGGCCGTCCATTACGCTTTAGGCGTAGCCTCAGGACTATACTTTCCCGTCCAGGCTGTGCCTCTAGCTGGGAAGATACTTGAGGGGATACCTACCACGATAGGCATGTCGGCTATGAGGGAGCTCATAGTGTACGGAAGGATCAAGGCGCTGAGCTTATCATCTATGCTAACTCCCTTCACCCCCGCGTGGTCATTACTTGTCACCCCCCTCGTGGCACTGGCGTTGTCCGCGGCCATCCTCTTAAAGATCGAGAGGCTGACTATGAGGTGGGGGACCATTGAACAGTATTAGCTCGGCCTTGAGGAGGGTATCGAGGCTCCTAAAGCGAAATCAGGTAGAGGGCGACGAGGCTGTTAAGGTGTATAGGCTAGTGAAGGAGGTGAGGCTGAAGGGAGGCCGTAGGCTTAGGGTGCTAGACGGAGTGACCTTTAAGGTCCTTAAGGGGGCTAAGGTAGCTCTAGTTGGGCCAAGCGGCTGTGGTAAAACTACGCTACTGAAGGTGTTATCCACCATCTACCTCCCCGATTCAGGTGAGGTGAACGTCTTCGGGATGGATTTAGTGAGGGAGGTGGGTAAGGTTAGGAGGCTCATCAGCTTCGTTTCGCCTAGCTTAGACTTCCATAAGAAGCTGACGTTAAATGAGACCCTTAAGTTCTTCGCCAAGGTGCAAGGCACCGACCCAGAGCCCGCCTACAGGTTCCTCGACTACATCAAGATGAGGGGGCTGGGGGATAGGCCCCTAGAAGGGTTTAGCGAGGGACAGAAAGCAGCTGTTAGGCTGGCTATAGGGTTGATGAAACAGCCTAAGCTCCTCCTGCTTGATGAGCCCACCGCCAACTTAGACGTAGCTAGGAAGGAGTTAGTAATTGAGTACCTCAGGGAGCGAATGAGGGACATGACAGTGATCATGGTGGACCACGACCCTAAGGTGGTTAGCAGGCTATGCGACCAGGTCGTATTGATGGGCTCAGGCACCGTGATTAAGAGCTGCGAGGCTAAATCCCTACTTAAGAGCTTCCCCTTCAAGTACCAGTTCAACATTAAGGTTTACTCTAAGTCTCAGTTATCAAAGGAGACCTTAGAGAGACTAGGCTATCCCTATCAGTTAACGGGCAACGTCGTTAGGTTCTTGTTGTCCAGTAGAGATGAGGTTAAGGACTTGACTTCGAAGCTAGTCAACAAAAAAGGCATCCTATCCTTCGAGGTGTCGATGGTAAGCATGGAGGACGTGTACTACTGGATTAATCAACAGGTAGGGGTTGAAGGTGCGGCCTATCCCGCCGAGCTTGTCAAGACGTCTGCGCCTTGAGGGGTTTAAGCTCCTCTAACCTCTTCGATAACAGGATCACATCGCCTATCTTCTTAATCTCGCTCCACTTAACATCAAGCTCACCTACCTTCTCAACCCTACGCTCCTCCTTGTAGGGAACCTCCATACCTTCACGCCTAGCCCATTCAACAAGCTGCTCAACGCTTACCTGTAGCTTAGGCTTGGGAGGCCTTTCTCCAAGACCTCCTAACTCAGTCTGATACCTAGACAGCAGCAAGTCGACGTCGGGCACCTTCTTAACCACGTAGTCCTCCAGGTCAACCCTCAAAACCAAGGTATCCCCCAGTAACACCTTCTGGGCCCTACCAAGTATCTTGCCCGCTGAATCTATGGTTAACTTGCCCTTGACCTGCTCCGTGCTCCTAAAGGGTACCCTAGACGTCGGCTGAAGGTTGAGCCTTAAAGCCTCCACCGGCTCCTTCAACAAGACACAGGTACCAAGGCCGCTTACGCCTATCGTTTCGATCTGCTTAAGGCTAAAAGAGTATACCACCTTCTTATCCCTGTGTTCGTAGGACCTCGTTGGTATAGGTAACCCCCTAAGCCTAGCGTACTCGTAAAGCTCCTTATCAGTAACTGGAGCTGAAGAGGGAAGACGCAACTCTCTCCTAACCTTATCCTCAAGTTCCTTTAGGCTCCTAGGCTTCCACGGCCTCCACGGCAGCGTCTTCAGCAGCTCAAGCTTCAACTTTTCATAGTCTGGTCCGGTAACACGCTGTTCAACCAACTTGTATACGTCTATGAAGACCTCGTCCTCCTCGTACCTAGCCCTATACACCCTACCGCACACGTAACCCTCAGAGTCCACCACTAAGGCGTTAGCCAGCGACTCCTCGTCAACCAAGAAGCGCGAGGGAGGAGGGCTAGGTTGGGTGGGAGGGGTTAGGGGTAGCTCTATGAGGGACCCACAGTGTGGACATGGAACTTTAATCGTCGAGGGCAGAGTTTTACCGCAGGAGGGACATACTGGCTCACTAGACACCTAAACCACCTAACCCCTCCCGTTACGATGTTGGCTGGGGCCTGCTAATAGCTTTAACCATTCTGATTGAATGCGGCCATGGTCAGCTATAAAGGCCCCCTGCTCTAGCCACCCTAGACCTGTGATGAAGCTTAGGGATAGAGACTCTATGGTCACGCGTGAAGGCATAATTATGAGGGTGTACGGCTACGACCACCCCCATGACGGCTACTTCTGTGACGTGGAGTATGCCCATGAATCCATCTATAGCAGCTCTGATCCACGCGCGCTAAGACAAGGAAAGGAAGGTAGGTTCTATAAGTTCTATGAGGATCGAGGGCTAAGGTTTGTCGCTGAGCGCTACCCACACTATATGCTTGAGCATAGAGGCTTAGGGAAGAGGCTCGTAGGGCTTAGGGTTAAGGAGGCCTTTGCGATCAGAAAAGCCGACGATAGACTTCAAGAGGTGTTGAAGGCCGAGGAGAAGGACCCCCTCATTAAGACGCTCGAGGAGTTGCTTGAGCTCTTAGAGGGTCAAGGAGGGTTTAAGACCTCAGACTTTGGGGTCTTCGGCTCCATACAGCACGGGTTCCATCACCCCCAATACAGCGACTTGGACCTGGTTGTTTATGGTAGGCGCGAGCTAGGTAGGCTGCAAGAACTATTAGGAGAGCTATATAGGGAGCCTTCATCGCCGTTAAAGAACGAATTTGAGGTCCAGCCTCCCATCGGTAAATGGAGGTTCATTAATTACTCCCCAAGCGAATACATCGAGCATCAACGTAGGAAGCTAATCTACGCCATATATAGGGCGCCTAGACTAAACAGGCTGGTGAAAGTGGAGTTTGAACCTGTGAGACGCTGGGAGGAAGTGGTTAACGAGTACGACGATGTATACGCCATTAGGCCGAGGGGGATGGTGACTGCGGTGGTTAGGGTGTTAAGGGACGATGACGCCGGTTTTATGCCATCGATATACCCGATAGAGGTTGAAGAGGTCTTAGAGGGAGAGGGAGTTACGGACGTTGAGCGAGTGGTCTCCTACGTAGAGGAGTTTAGGTTACAAGCCTTCAAGGATGAGAAAGTACTGGTTAAAGGATGGCTTGAGGAGGTTGAGGGTAAGAGGAACTTTAAGCAAATCACTTTGACCCGAAAAGAGAGGTATTATGAACAGGTGTTAAAGGTGATTGAGGACCTCACTCAATAAAACTTTATATATTACATATACCTAATTAGTTTATATAGGGGAAAAGCTTGACTTTTGGTTTCATAATATTCTACAAGGTTAAAAGAATGACTCCCGAAGAGGCACAGAAAGCTAGAGAGGAATGGTCTAAGTTTAGGCGTATGACGGCAAGAGAGGAACTCGCTGAAGAGCCGGGGGGTGGAGGTGTCAGAATGGTAGGCGAATACTCTCATTGTTGGGGTATGCCCTACTCAGGGTTCCTAGTTGTTGAGAGCGAGGACTTAAAGAGCTTCCATGAATGGTGGCATAAGTTTAGGGAGCTTACACGCTGGTACGTCGATGAGGTGCACACCGTCATCTCACAGAAAGTAGAACACGTGTAGTGAACCTTCCCAGTTTTTTAAATCTTAGCCCTCACCGTGGCTATGCTGTTGTCGGCTATCCCTTTAGCCCTAGCCTCGAGGGTATTTATCCAGACCTCATTGACCGGTACGGCCTCACTGGGCAAGGCCTTAAAGGTTAACCTCTTCTTCCCTGCTATTACCACCTCTAGCTGGTCCTTAATCCCCAGGAACTCCATGGTCTTAGGGTTAACCTTAGCCTCCCCCTCGCTGACCTCGTCCATCCTCCTTAGCCTCAACCTCTTTTCGACCCTGCTCATAGCACGCCCTCCCTAACTCGAGCTAGCTGACGATTTAAGGCTAACTCCTAGCTGCTCGAAGCTTAAGCGACCCTCGAGGTAATCCCTCAGCTTCGATGGAAGCTCCTCGACCTTAACCCTAACTTGGCTCCAAGTGTCACGGTCCCTCACTGTAACCGTGTCGTCGCTGAGGGTCTGGTGGTCTACAGTGACCGCCACAGGCACTCCTATCTCGTCCACCCTAGCATACCTCCTCCCAATGGACCCTGAGTCGTCGTACTCCACCCTGAAGCCGGCTGAGGCTAGCTGGCTGTAGATGCGCTTGGCGACCTCAGGTAGCCCGTCGCGGTTGACAAGCGGGAACACGGCTACATCGAGAGGAGCTAGGTCCTTGGGTAGCCTTAAGACGACCCTGCCTTCGCGCTCGCTGTATGCGTACTCCAAGGTTACGTATATGAGACGTTCTGCCCCAAACGACGGTTCAGCTACGTGTGGTATGAAGCGGCGGCCTGTCTCCTTGACTAGCTCCTCCTTCAACACCAAGTGTTCTTTACCTAGCTTAAAGCCTCCAACCTCCACTACCCCCCTATCCTCGAGGGACTTAACCACCTCCTCGGGGCTTAGGGAAGCTAAAGCCTTCATGACCGCTCCGGCGTCTTGGCCAAAATCCCTCTTTATGGTGTCCACGTTCGGCTTAAGTATGAGCTTGCGCTCAACGATCGGCTTCTCAAGCTTACGGAAGACCCTCAGGTCCTCGCCGCTCATCGTCATGTGCCCCCTTAGGTCGTAGTCCGTGCGATAGGCATGTCCTGAAACCTCAACCCACCCCCACCTGTCAAGGTACACCACCTGGTCGTACACCTGGGCGGCATAGTGAGCTCGCTCTGAAGGAAGCTTGGCTATGAACATCTGCTTGTTAGCTGGCACCCCTAAGCTCTCGAGGAAGCCTTTGGAGAGAGTCATGAAGTAGGCGTTCCATTCAGTCTTAATCAACCCCTCAGCTACAGCCTCCTCTACGCTAACCTCCCTAGGCTCCTTGACCCCCCGCTCCACATCGTCCTCGGTGAGGAGCCTAAGCTTCTCGTCCTTGACCTCGTTTAGCAGTGGGCACCTAGGGTCCTCAGGGTCGAAGAAGAGCTCTATCTCCATTATTGTGAACTCCCTTAGCCTTATGGGGCCCTGCCTAGGCGATATCTCGTTCCTTAAAACTTTCCCTATCTGGGCTATTCCAAGGGGGAGCTTCTCCCTCATCACCCTGAAGACCTTGTTAAAGTTCACGAACATGCCTTGGGCCGCTTCAGGCCTAGCGTAGGCTACGTTCTCGCTGTAGGGGCCAATGTTGGTTCTGAAAAGTAGGTTAAACGACCTGACCTCGCCTAATCCTCCTCCACACTCAGGGCACTTCACTCCATGCTCCTTTATTAGCTGGGTTAGCTCAGCCGGCGAGAGGCCTTCAAGCCCCTTAAGCTCAGTCTGCTCTTCAATCACGTGGTCGGCCCTAAACTTCCTTCCACAGGCCTTACAGTCCACGACATAGTCGGTGAAGTGTTGTACGTGACCCGAGGCCTCAAACACCTTAGAGGGCATGACCACAGGGGTCTCGATTTCCACTACGAAGTCTTGATGCCTAAGTATGAACCACTTACGCCACTTCTCCTCCAATCTACGCTTCATAACAGTCCCTAGCGGGCCGAAGTCTAAGAAGCCCGATACTCCTCCATAGAGCTCTGAGGAGGGCCAGAAGAAGCCCCTTCTATGGGCTAGCTCCACCACCTTCTCATACAGCGATCTTTCCTCCCCCGACAAGCCTGAGACACCTGGCCTAGGGACTAATAGAGAAGTTTAAAAGCTCTTGTACGTCTAAGCACGACGCTGCGCTAAGCGTGAAGTTAGCCCGACCTCAAAGCTGTCTTAGACCCATGTAAGGCTTTTTAGCGCATGCGCCTTAAGAGCTAGGACCCACAAGGAGGGAGGACGTAGGTGCTAGGTGAAATCGAGCTCTACGTTAATACCAGCCCTTTAACCTTCAAGGGCTCTCAGGCGCCCTTCACCACGTCCACCTTCGTCGTGGTGGGGGTACCCTTCGACTCCACGTCCACTTATAGGCCGGGTTCAAGGTTTGCGCCACAAGCTGTAAGGGAGGCTAGCCTCAACATTGAGGGCTACAGCTGGAAGGTGGGGATGGACGTTGAGGAGGTGAGGACTCACGACCTAGGCGACCTGGCCGTGGTCTTGGGGGACGTGAAGGAGACCATTAATAGGGTGGAGAGGCTCGTCAGGGCGTTGAGGGCCTCGGGTAAGGTGCCCGTGCTCATAGGAGGAGAGCACACCATAACTTACGGGGCGTTTAGAGGGCTAGGGGAGGCCGCTCTGCTATGCTTTGACGCCCACCTAGACATGAGGGATGAGTACCCCGAGGGCGTCAAGATAAGCCACGCTACGTTCATGCGCAGGCTGATTGAAGCCTACGGGCCTGGGGCCGTGGTCGTAGTGGGGGCACGAGCCGCCTGCAAAGAGGAAGTTGAGTATGCTAGGCGTAGAGGGGTGGAGGTGATAACCAGCTGGGAATGTTTAAGGGGCGACCCCTTAAGGTTGGCGTCGAGGATTAGGGAGAGGCTTAGAGGTTATAATAAGGTGTACATCAGCGTCGACCTAGACGTCCTAGACCCCTCCTATGCACCTGGCGTAGCTAACCCTGAGCCCATGGGGTTGAGCCTGACAACACTCCTAGACATAGTAAGCCTGGTCTTAGATAACAGAGTGGCCTGCTTAGACGTTGTCGAGGTATGCCCACCCTATGATAACGGGCTAGCTGCCATCCACGCCGCTAAACTACTCTTCGAGGAATTAATACACCTCAGCAGGGGAGGAGCTGCTACTCAGCCTTAATCTTCTTAACCACTGGGGGCCTAACCTTATAAATGATCCTAGAATCGCAGTAGGGACACCTAACCCATGGTAGCCTTTGAAGCTCCTCGAGCGTAAAGACCTTGCCGCACCTACTGCACCTATATGGCATACCTAAGCCCTGAGTTGTTAAGCTTGGTAGAAGATAAATTTTCCCTCCCAGCATCTCAAGACCTCGAGAGCTTCCTTAACGAGGGGAGGAGGCGTTTAAGCGAAGAAGTTAGCTCCTCTAACATGAAGCTTAGCGACTTAGAGCTTGGACTAAGCTGCTCGAGCGCCTCAGTTAAGAGAGAGCCTAACTCCCTTCTCTTAAACCTCGAGTAGTTGTTGAGGAGGAGCAATAGCTTCTCACGGCTCTGGCTAGCTTTTCACCTAATAGAGACTCGCAGGGCTCCTCCTCTAAGCTAGCGTTGAGCGGGAGGAGCTTGATGACCGCCCCTAACACTAAGTGTAGCTTCCATAGATCTTGAGCCGCATAGAGCACCAACGCCTTAACGTAGGGCTCCTCTATCACCTTCAACAGCGAGTCTAAGACAAGGGCTAGCTTTGAAGCTACTTGAAGAGCACACTAGCTGACTTAGCTATCAACTTCTTAGCTCTTCACGGAGCTCCATTTAAGCCGCTGAGCCTCCATCTAAAGGCGGATTTAAGGCTTATCCCGTGCCTCCTGAAGTAAGGAAGAACCTTCAGTGCGACCACATGAACATGAAGTAACGCGATGCTCAAAATACACCTGACCAAGCGAAGCCTAGAGTAATTGGGGGCGCAACCAATAAATACCCACTTAAGCTAGGGTGGAGTAGAGGCGGATGAGCGAAACGGTATGTAGGATCTGCGGTCTACCAAAAGAGCTCTGCGTCTGCGAGGCCATAGCGAAGGAGCAGCAGATCATAAGAGTGTATGTAGAACGTAGAAAGTGGAACAGGGACGTAACGGTTATAGAAGGCATAAGCGGTAAAGACCTAGACTTGAGGGATATCGCCGGTAAGCTTAAGGCAGCATGCGCATGCGGAGGAACTGCTAAGAATGGTAGGATAGAGTTGCAGGGAGATCATAGACAGAAGGTTAAGGAGTTCCTGGTGGAGCTAGGGTTCTCGCCAGACAACATATCGGTTGAGTAAAAATATCAAGGGTCCATCTTTATTTTCGCGCACGTGTTACGTTAATCTATCTTTATCCTCTCGCCTCGAGGCTTCTCCTCGGCTTTATTCAGGATGACCTCCAACACGCCGTTTTTATAGGTGGCCTTAGCGCTCTTAGGATCTACCTTCGCGGGCAGCGAGACCACCTTATAGTACTTTCTGTTCTCAGATTCAGCTGAGATTACAAGCTCATCCTCGGTGGCCTCTAGCTTGATATCCTCCTTGTTGACCCCAGGCATCTCAGCTACTACCTGGATCACCTTGTCGCCCGGTATTACGTCAACGAGTGGTTCACGTTCCTCCACAGGCTTTAAGAGGCCTAACCTCGTAGGCCTTACGTTCCCAAACTCTCTGATGACCGGCTTACCATCAGGCCCCACGGTCATGGTATACCCGTAGACTACGGGTCCGAGGGTTCTCACGATGCTACCATCGGGCAGCTTATATTCACGGTATAGCTCCTTAGGTAGTGCCTCGAAGAGTTCCTTGAAGGCCTCCTCCATCATCTTGCTTATTTCCTCGAAGAAGGAGGTAAAGCCCCAGCGCCTCCTACGAAACCATTCATCCCAGAAGCCCACGCCTACCACCGATATGGATTAGCTTAGCGGAGCTTTATCTCTTGTCATCCTCCCATTAACGCGGGGCCTTAGAGCCTTGAGGCCCCGGAATTAGCAGCATATAAAAGCTTTTAAGCAATAAGGGACTAAGTGAGCTCGGCCTCTCAATAGGCGGGAGGGCTAGCCTTGTCGGCTCCAAAGAAGAAGATCTTTGGAACACTCGTGACCCAGGTCATTAAGCCTGGGCTTTGCACTGCCTGCGGCGGTTGTGTAGCTGCTTGTCCAGTCGGCGCCCTGGTCATGGAGAAGGAGGTGCCTAGGATCGTAGGTCAATGTGTAACCTGCGAGGTCTGTTATCATAGCTGTCCTCAGACAGAGGTGCCTTACTCGGACATAGAGAAGGCAGTATTTGGAAGGGAAAGGACGGCGGGCGATAACATAGGGATCTACCGAGAGGTATACTCAGTGAGGACGAAGCTGGAGGAGGTCGCTAAGGTGGCACAGGACGGTGGAGCTGTGACTACGATGCTAATTCATGCCCTAAACACGGGGATGGTGGACTGCGCGGTGGTGGCAGGGGTAAAGGATGAGCCTTGGAGAGCCTGGCCTAAAGTAGCCTTAAAGACAGAGGAAATCGTTAAGGCCGCTGGCACCAAGTATACGCCTAGCCCAAACCTGATAGGGCTCAGCGAGGCCGTCAACGGCTACTCTAAGCAGAGGATAGCCTTCGTGGGTACTCCCTGCCAGGTTAGGGCTGTGAGACAGATGCAGTTTAACGCCAAGGGGTGCTTGAAGTTAGGTGAGAGAGTCGCCGTGGTGATAGGGCTGTTCTGCATGGAGAGCTTTAACTACGAGAGGTTAATGGGAGAGTTCCTGAAGTCTAAGGGCTACGAGCCTAAGGACATAGGGAAGTTCGCCATAACGAAGGGCAAGTTCATAGCCTACTCCGGCGGTAATGATGTCATCAATGTCCCTCTATCTGAGGTAAAAGATTACGTTAGGAGCAGCTGTCACCACTGCCAAGACTTCACCGCTGAGTTAGCCGACATCTCGGTAGGGTCAGTAGGCAGCCCTGATGGATGGAGCACCGTGATAGTTAGGAGCAGCATAGGGGAGGAGTTATTTAAGAGCGCAGTGGAGGCTGGGCTCCTCGAGGTTAAGCCGATAAGCGAGGTTAAGCCAGGCTTAGATCTGGTGATTAAGCTGTCTAATAGGAAGAAGGAGCAGGCAGTTAAAGGAGAGGAGGCTAAGGCGGGCTAAACCTTCACCACCTTGTCGCTTCTCGTCAAGTCCCTTATCCTTTCAACCCCCCCAATCTCCTTAATGAATGAAGCCACCTCATCCGGCACGTAGCTCTCCCAGTCACCTCCCTCTATCATCAACCTCCTAATTCTAGTGGCGTCGTATACTTCACGGTTAAATTTTGGTATCTCCTCGACCCTAAACCCAGCCTCCAAGAACAACCTCCTAGTTAACGGCTCATTGGTGTAGACGACGTCGAACTTGGGGCAATATTGAAGAACCACGCTTACCCATAGGGCATGCTGGCCTATATCGGGGATGGGGACAATGAGACATCTATTGAGCAGCCCCTCCTTAGCTAAGACCCTCCTAATCATCTCTATACGCTCACCGACCGTGAACACGTTGTCCAGCTGGTGGCTGTATTGAGCCGATCCAACCCCCACGATAACCTCCTCGCACCTCTCTAAGATCCACTTTAAGGCCTTAAGGTGTCCTAGGTGGAAGGGCTGGTACTTACCGATGAAGAGCGCTCTAACCAAAGTTTCACCCAGGCTGGGAAAACAGAGTACTTGATATAAGTTTGGGGGTGAAGGGGGGAGCTCGCGTTGAGAATTTACCTCGATTAAGGCGCCGCGCGCTCAAGTAGGGTGTTCTTATTAGTTGCTAGCTCTCCTACCCTTAGCGATCTCCTTAAAGAGCTCTATAAAACGCTTCAATTACTTAGAGGCTTAAAGCTAAGAGTCTATGCATGTTAAGTTTTTAGGTTCCTTGAGAAGCTTACGAGATAAGCGGCTTTGAGGGCTGAGGAGAGGACTTTAAGGGTAATAAGGGAGACTATGAGGGTGTACGAGGAAATAGGCGAGGACTTCGACGCTAAACGTAGGAGACCTTGGAGTCAACTGCTTAGACATCTCGTTAGGCTACCCTTAGGCTCGATGGTCCTCGACGCGGGTTCAGGTGGTGGAAGACACGCTGTACCGTTAGTGGAGCAGGGGTTAGAGGTGGTATGTCTTGATTTAGCGTTTAACCTGCTCAGAAAAGCTAGGTCTAAGAGTAGAATGCTCCACTTAGTTAGGGGAGATCTCACTAAACCTCCCTTCAGGGATCACTGCTTTGAGGCTGTGTTGAGCATCGCCAGCCTACACCACATACCCACTAGGGAGTTGAGGAGGGCTTCATTAAGGGAGTTACACAGGGTGTTGAGGAGGGGAGGCTTATTAGTGGTGAGCGTATGGAGTAGGCGCCAGCTACGCTTCATTAAGCCCCTAATTAAGAGCCTAATCGATAAGGTTAGGGGGCGGCTCTTCGAGTACGGCGACGTGGAGGTGCCGTGGAGGTATAGAGGACACACTTACCAACGATTCTATCATCTATTCACTAAGTCAGAGCTGAGGGAAGTGCTGAGAGAAGCAGGGTTTAAAGTAAGCGAGCTCTATGGGTTCTCGCTAAGGAAGACTGTACTCCCACAAAACTACGTCGCGGTGGGCCTTAAACCGGTTGACTAAACATGTACGCGTTGAAGAAGCCTGTAAGGGCCTACTCAGGCATCAACATAGTAGCAGTGATGGCTAAGCCATGGCCCTGTCCCCACGGTAAATGCTTGTACTGCTTCGGTGGACCACCCGAGAACCCTCAAAGCTACGCTGGCGAGGAGCCAGCCTTAATGAGAGCTAAGAGAGTAAACTACGACCCATACCTACAGGTGCAGTCAAGGCTTAGACAGTATGAGGCTCTTGGACACATACTCAGTAAGGTTGAGCTGATAGTGATGGGCGGGACCTTCCCAGCTATGCCTACTGACTATCAAGAGTGGTTCATAACCATGTGCCTAGAGGCTATGAACCGCTATCCGGACCCACCCCCCACGACTAAGGTGAGCCTCGAAGAGGCCCAAGCTAGGAACGAGGAAGCCCAGATAAGATGTGTCGGACTAACCATCGAGACTAGGCCTGATTGGGCTAAGCCCAGCCACGTCGACTTCATGTTGAAGCTAGGGGCTACTAAGGTGGAGATAGGTGTACAGACCGTGTACGATGAGGTGTTGAGGCTCGTTAGGAGAGGGCATGGAGTTGAGGAGGTTGTCGAGGCTACAAGGGTGTTAAAGGACTCGGGGTTAAAGGTCACCTACCACATGATGCCGGGTCTTCCTGGGTCCACCGTGGACATGGACCTTAAGGCCTTCGAGACCATCTTCAATGACCCACGCTTTAAGCCCGACGCACTAAAGATCTACCCCACGCTGGTCATACCTGGCTCTGAGCTCTACGAAATGTGGAGAAGAGGGGAGTATAGACCACTCAGCGATGAGGAGGCCATCGAGCTGCTGTGTAAGATTAAATCCATGGTTCCTAGGTGGGTGAGGATCATGAGGGTACAGCGCGACGTGCCAGCGCCTATGATAGCCTCAGGTGTCAAAAAGAGTAATCTCAGGGAGCTCGCCGCCAAGAGGATGAACGAGCTTGGATTAAAGTGTCAATGTATAAGGTGCAGGGAGGTAGGGCTCTCTAAGCTAAAGAGAGGAGAGGACGCTAGGCCGGAGGACGTAAAGCTATTGAGGGAGAGATACGAGGCGAGCGAAGGCGTAGAGGAGTTCTTATCCTTCGAGGACGTTAAGAGGGGGCTGCTTATAGGCTTCCTTAGGCTCAGGCTACCCTCAGAAAAGGCCCATAGGCCTGAGGTGGACGGTAAAACCATGCTAGTTAGGGAGCTAAGGGTCTACGGCCTACAGGTGCCTGTAGGCTTACGCCTGGACGGGGCGTGGCAGCATAGAGGCTACGGAGCCGCGCTACTACGTGAAGCCGAGCGGATAGCTAGGGAGGAGTACGATGCTAGGAGGCTATTAGTGACTTCAGCTGTCGGCGCGAGGCCATACTACAGGAGACTAGGGTACTATAGGCCGCTTAGCAGCCCATACATGGTCAAGGAGCTGAGGTAGCTTGACGCTGTTCTTCGTCGGCATGGGGCTCCACGACCACCTAGACCTGACGTTTAAGGGCGTCGAGATAGCTAGGCGCTGCGATAAGGTGTACGTCGAGCTGTACACAAGCCTCATGGCCGGCCTAAACCTAAGAAAACTCGAGGAGATCTTGGGCAGAAAGGTCCACGTCCTAAGCAGGGGGGACCTAGAGGGGGCTAAGGCGCAGGAGATACTGAGGGAGGCTATGGAGGACGACGTCGCGTTATTGGTTCCAGGAGACCCCTTCATAGCCACCACTCACATAGCGTTGAAGATCGAGGCTAAGAAGCTAGGCGTAGAGGTTAAGACCGTGCATGCTGCCTCAATCGCCTCAGCTATACCTGGGCTGACAGGGTTATCGTTCTATAAGTTTGGTAGGAAGGCCACCGTGGTGTACCCTGAGCCTAACTACCGCCCCGAAGCCGCTTACGACGTGGTTAAGGAGAACTTGTTGAGGGGGCTTCACACGATGCTACTGCTCGACGTTAAGGCAGAGCAAGGACTCTACATGACCGTGCCTGAGGCCCTACGCATACTGCTGGATGTTGAGGAGAAACGCAGAGAGGGCGTCTTAAGCCCTGAGGCCCTGGCTGTAGGCGTCTCGAGGGCTGGCTCCCTTAACCCTGAGGTCAAGGCTTGCTCTATCGAGAGGCTCTTAAGCTTAGACTTGGGGCCTCCCCCTCATACACTGGTAATCCCCGGCGACCTCCACTTCATGGAGGAGGAGGCTCTCATGTATCTATGTGGGGCTACCAAGGACGAGGTAGAGGTGCATAAGCGTAGGCTTAAGTTGCTTAGGGAAGTTAGAGCTCTTTGACCTCGCGCTGGCTTAACCCCTGAGCTTTGAGAGTCTCTACGAGGAACCATAACATGGCGCTGCGCTCGACTAGGCAGGCGTACCTATAGGCTACGTCCATGACCTTAGCCGCCGTGAAGACGCCATGCCCCCTCACCACGACCGCGTGGTGATCCTTAAGCGCCTCAGCCACCCTCTCAGCTAGTTTAGCTGAGCCAGCAGGCCCCTCCACTATGGGTATGCTGCGTAGCACGTAGGCAGACTCTACGTCAAGGGGTTTAAGCTCATCTAGGAAGTACGACGCAGCCGTGGCGTAGAGGCTGTGCGTATGTACTATGGCTAGGTGTTGAGCTCCGTTTAAGTAGACAGCTCGGTGGAGGAGGATCTCGCTACTAGCGATGGCATCGAGGCTGGAGGGTCCCTCAAGTGGCACCTCAATTACGTCGTCCGGCCTTAGATCTTCGAGCCTCGCCCCATGCCTAGTTATGTATATGGACCCACCGCTCCTTAAACTGAGGTTGCCTCCATGCCCAGCCACATAGCCGTGCCTCGAGAGGAGGCCTCCATAGTACCTAAGCAGCCTGTAAACGTACTCTCTCAGTCCGCTACACCTCAACCCTCTCGCCGGGTAGCCCCAGCTCTATTAGTTTATCCTCGCTGGGTACGCCTTCCTCGCTCCAGCCTCTCACAGCATAGTAGGCTTTGAGCATGTCGGATAGGGGAGGAGCGTCGGGGGAGCATAGTATTCTCTCGGGAAGTGTATCATGTACCCGGCTGAAGCCCTCCTCTACATTAAATAGGCGCTCTAGGTTGTAGATCCTCTCGCCTATCTCGAGCAGAGAAGCCTTCGTGAAGGGTAGGCCCGTAGCTGCTTTAAGCGCCTCAGCGAAAACCTCCTCATCCAGCTCGAGCGCTAGAAACTTACATACCACCATGGAGTCTATGGCGGCGAAGAAATTCTCATAGAAAGCGACCAGCTCAGCCTTGCCTACAGGGTCCCTCCTATCGAGCAAGACAGGCACCCCTAGCACCTCGCCTGCCACCATGTAAGCCCTTAGGTGGCAGCCGCCTCTATTGGAGGTGGCATAGGCGAGGGCTTGTCCGTAGACCCCTCGAGGATCATAGGCCGGTAGCTCGAGGCCCTTAACGTTCATGGAGACTTCAGGCTTACCTAAACGTTCAGCCAGTCTACGAGAACCCTCTGCTAGCAGGTCTCCTAGTTCCCTCCTATTGGCGACATCAACAAGCAGTTTCTTCATGGCCTCTGAGTCGCCCCACCCAACCCCAGGCCTGAGGAGACCTAGCTCGGTTAGCTCCATAGCGCAGGCTATCGTGGCCCCTGTGCTGATCGTGTCTAGGCCAAGCTTGTCGCATAGCCACGTAAGCTCGATAAGCTCCTTGGGTGAGCTGAGGCCGCACGCGGGCCCTAAGGCCCATAGGCTCTCGAATTCAGGCTGTGAGCCCTCGACGCCGTCGACCTCGACAAGTCGCTTACAGGCTATCGGGCAGTTGGGGCAGCCTTTTCTACGCTTATAGAAGGAGGACTTAAAGATCTCAGCCGATATTTCATGGGAGCCCTCAAAGAAGGGCTGCTTATAGTTATAGGCGGGAAGCATACGGTGTTCGTTTATTAGCCTCAGTAAGAAGGAGGTGCCCAAGCTAGGTAGAGCTTTACCCGTAATGGGGTTGCTCTGAAGCCTCTTAAAGGCGAGCAGGCACAGGTTTCTAAGCTTCTCCTCGTCGTGGACCTCTAGGCTCTTAGAGCCCCTCACCGCTATGGCCTTAACCCTCTTAGACCCCATCACAGCGCCCAGCCCGCCTCGGCCAGCTACGTGCCCCTCGCCGGCCCTAATACATGCCATCCTAACTAGGTTCTCGCCGGCGGGCCCTATGCAGACCACCCTGAACTCACGTCCAAGGTCTCGTTGAAGCTGGGCCTCCGCCTCAACAGTTGAGAGCCCGGCCATGTGCTCTACGTTGACCATCCTAGCCTCCCCCTCATCGATGATTAGGGCGGATAGAGCCTTAGCCCTCCCCCTAATGACTAGAGCGTCGAGGCCTGCAGCCTTCAACTGGCTACCCCATTCACCCCCACAGCTAGAGTCGAAGATCGTGCCTGTGAGAGGTGATTTAGACACCACGGCGAACCTATGACTACCGTAAAACTTGGTCCCTGTTAAGGGGCCCGTAGATAGGACTATGACGTTATCCTCGTGGTACGCATCAACTCTCCTCGGCGCTAAGTCGTAGACCAGCTTTACCCCCAGCCCCCTGCCCCCCATAAAGGACTCTAAGAGGCGGCGAGGTAGAGAAGCGGTCTTAATTAGGCCGCGTGTCAAGTCCACCACTAAGCACTTACCCCTCCAAGCCTTCAAGGCAGGTAGCCTCAGCTTTTTCTAAACGCTTTAAGCTAGTAAAACTGAGCGGGTGTGAGACGCGCTATAGCGATTGACGACCTTAAACTTAGCGAGGAGTTAACAGCTAGGCTAAAGGAGCTGGGCATACACTTAGTGGATGAGCTGGTCTTTACACCCCCCGCCGAGCTTAGCAAGGAGCTCGGCTTAGAGCTGAGAGAGGCTAGAGGGCTGGTTAAGCTAGCAGCTGAAGCACTGGGCTTAAACCTAAGTTGGCTTGACGAGGTTAAGCTACAGCAGCCTGAGCTCATAACCACTGGCAGTAAGGCCTTAGACGAGCTCACAGGAGGCGTTGAAGTAGGGTCCCTAACAGAGTTCTACGGTAGCTTTGCTACGGGTAAGACGCAGCTATGCCACCAGCTCTGCGTCAACGTACAGTTGCCGAGGAGCCAAGGAGGGGTTGAGGGGGAGGCGCTCTACATAGACTGCGACGGCACCTTTAGACCCGAGAGGCTCCGCGAGATGGCTGAGGCAGCAGGCTTGAGCCCAGAGGACGCCCTGAGGAGGGTCTACGTAGTAGAGCCTAAGGACGTAGACGAGCAGGTGGCTTCAGCTAAAATGGCTCAGCGGCTACCGAGCAAAGTAAAGCTGGTAGTGGTAGACACGGTAACCAGCCTCTTTAGGGCCGAGTACCAGGACGTCGTCGAGAGGCAGTGGAGGCTGCTACAACATATTAAGGACTTAGAGGCCGTGGCTCATAAGGGGACCGCCGTAGTGCTCGCCAACCAGGTCGTAGCTAGGCTGGGCGAGGAAGGAGAGGCCCCTGTAGGTGGCCCTATACTTGAAGCAGGAGTAGTCAGGGTTAGGCTAGTTAAGCTAAGGGAGGATTTAAGGCTGGCTAAGCTGGAAAATAGCCCTAGGAGGCCTGAAGGCGAGGCCTTATTTAGGATCTGTAGGGAAGGTATTAGGGACGCTTAGCCTATCGGTGGAGGACGTTGTCGTGGATCGAGGATAAGGTTAAGCAGTACGTGAGGAGCCTATACTTTGAGGCCTACGGAGAAGCCTCGAGGATCCTAGACAAACTCAGGGAGTTAAAGGGTAAAGGAGAGTACTCTGAGGGGAGGTTCTATGCCCTTCAAGGGCTGCTCGTAGCCGCACAGAGAGGGGATAAAGAGGCGCTCTTCCTTAAAGTAAGGGACCAGATGGAGGTTAACGAGATTAGGAAGGTTAGGGAGGAGCTCTCAGCTAGAATTAAAAGCCCAGTGGTGGACGACTTCGATAGGGGGTTCTTTGAACAGTGGCTTGAAGTTCTAGACCAGCTAATCGAGCTGAAGGAGAAGGAGCCTAGAGGGCGGGGAGAGGGATCGTCGAAGTGAAGGTGGTCATAGAGCACCTAGAGCCTTGGCTAAGCAGGTGGCTATGGATAGAGTACAGCCATGCATGTAGGTTAGCTAGGGGGAAGCTGATGTTCACTAACGTTAAGAGGGAGGATCATAGACTCGCCCTTTCGACCATTGCCCCCGCGTTTGAGGAAAGTGCCTTAGAGCTGTACTCGCCGGATGAAGTCGTAATCCTCGACCCCCAAGCTGAGGAGAAGCTTGAGCCGTGGGAGATAGGAGCTGAGACCGTAATAGTGGTCGGGGGGATCTTGGGGGATCACCCTCCTAGAGGCAGGACACGTAAGCTGCTGACATCCAAGGCGCCTAGAGCTAAGGCTAGGAGCCTCGGTGAGGGCCAGTTCGCTATAGACGGAGCCGTGTACATGGCCTTAAAAGTTGCTGAGGGGACTAGGCTTGAGGAGATCCCGGTGAAGAAGGGGTTGACTGTGCGAGACGGCCCACTGACCATACACCTACCATACTTCTACCCGCTTAGGAATAGGAAACCCGTGGTGTCGAGGCAGCTCATAGACTACCTTAAGAGAGGGATCGTGGAGGACGAGGAGAGGCTGTTAAGGGGGGAGCCTCCCTACGAGGTAGTTAGGGAGGTATTAGAGGGGTCTGGAAGGAGGCCATTAGGGTCCACGTCATCAGCCAGAGCATGATGAAGGTGAAAATCCCCCCTCTCTTTAAGTATGATGGGTTATTTAGGTCGTCAGGTTTGACGCCGAGGACATGCTTAGCCAGTAGTATCGAGACGTAGTATAGGGCTATGGCCACCAGGATGGCTATAGCGTCATAGAGGGGGAGAGGAACTACGAGCGATAGAGGGTTATGGATTAAGCCGCATATTAAGCCGGCGAGGAGCCCCATGAAGGCCCTTGAGTAGTACACCTTAGAGCCAGGCCTCAAGCCCTACACCCCTAAACTGCCCATTATGCCCACCTGGTAGCTTAAATAGCTACCTTCATTAAGTGGGACTCCGAGTAAGGGAGAGGGGTCTAGGATAAAGAGGGAATTGACGTCGCTCGACCTGGCTGCCATAGTCAGGGAGCTATCAGGGAGGATAGTGGGGTGCTTCGTGGACAACGTCTATCAACTTGACGACGGCTCCATTCTGCTGAAGCTAAGGGGACCTGAAGGAGGACTAAGCTTGATAGGCGACGTTATGGGTAGGCTCAGCTTAACCCAAGCTGAGTATAGTAAACCGAAGAAGCCGCCGGCCTTCTGCTCGCTTCTTAGAAGTAGGGTTAGAGGCGGTAGAGTTGTAGGTGTAAGACAGCTAGGGGATGATAGGGTTGTGGAGCTGGAGGTGAGAGCTCGAGGAGAGGTGTATAGGGTTATCTTTGAGTTCGTGCGCGGCTTCAACGTGATACTCGTGGACAAGGAGGGCGTGATAGTAGGCTGCCTGCACCCTAAAAGAATGAGAGATCGTTCGCTCGTACCTAAGGAGGCCTATAGACCCCCGCCAACCAGGGGTCTAAGCCCCTCGTCAGCTAGCCTTGAGGAGTTTCTCGAAGCCCTTCAACGAGCTGGCGGGAAGCTGGCTGGAGCCCTAGTTAGAGGTTTAAATTTAGCGGGCGAGGTAGCTGAGGAGGTATGTGAGAGGGCTGGCTTAAGCAAGGACTTAAAGGTGGAGGAGCTATCTAGGGAGGAGGCTTCAAGGCTATTTGAGGAGGTCAAGCGGCTACTAGCTGAGGTTAGGGAGGGAGCTTTAACCCCACACGTATTAGCCGTTGACGGTAAGCCTACGACCGTGCTACCTTTGATCTTTAGATCGCTTAAAGGCGAGGTTCGACCGTACCCCTCCTTTAATGAAGCTGTCGACGCGTACTTCGTCCTCTTGAGGGCTGAGAAGGAGGCTGAAGCTAAGGAGGAGAGCCTGGAGAAGCGCATTAAGCAGCTAGAGGAGGTTATAGGTCAGCAGAGGGCCAAGGTTGAGGCGCTAAGGCGCGAGGCCGAGGCGAAGCGTAAGGCAGCTGAGGCCTTGATGTCTAAGTTACCCTTCGTGGAGGAGGTACTCACTAAGCTACGTGAAGAGCTTAAGGTTGGAGGCTCCCAGCGAGTGATGGACCTCGTGTCTAGGGGCTTGCTCAGGCCAATTGTAGCCGTGGACCTATCCTCGAAGAAGGCGTACGCCGAGCTTGAGGGTTTAAGGGCTGAGCTGAGCCTCGAGCTAAGCGCGGCTCAAAACGCCTCCAGGCTCTATGAGGAGGCTAAGGAGGACGAGAGGAAGGCGACCTCAGCTGAGAAGGTACTCGAGAGGACGATGGAGGAGCTAGAGAAGGTTAGGGCTGGAATCGTAAAGATTGAGGAGGCTAAGAGGAGAGTTGAAGAGCCTAGACCTAAGCCTTGGTACTACAAGTTTAGGTGGTTTATATCGTCTGACGGGCTGCTGGTAGTGGCTGGTAGAGATGCCTCACAGAACGAGGTGTTAGTTAGGAGGTACATGGAGCCTAACGACATCTTCGTACATGCTGAGGTACACGGAGCACCAGCGGTCGTCATTAAGGGGGCTGGGCCAAACCCTCCTGAGGCCACGGTGAAGGAGGCTGCTCAATTCGCCGTCTCATACTCTAGAGCGTGGAGAGAGGGTAGGTTGCTGGCAGACGCGTACTGGGTGTTGCCTAGCCAAGTCTCAAAGACCCCTCCCTCCGGCCAGTACCTAGCTAAGGGGGCGTTCATGGTTAGAGGGGAGCGAAACTACGTACGAGGGCTGCCCCTACAGGTAGCCGTGGGGGTAAATGAAGAGGGCGAGTTGATGGCCGGCCCACCGTCCGCCGTGGCTAAGAGGTCTAAGAGGTATGTAGTTCTCGTCCCAGGGGAATTAAGTAGCTCTAAGCTAGCTAAGGAGGTGGTTAAGGGACTGGGCTTAAATGACAGCTGGGTTAACGAAGTGCAGAGGCTAACCCCCCCTGGAGGGAGGATCTTAAGAGTGGTTAAAGTTTAAGTTAGTGAGAAAGCTCTTTTTAGCTGGATTAGCGATGAGTGAGGTTAAGCTAAAGGTCGCTGACGTAGCCACCCCCTCGCCGCTTAAGGCGAGACCTGAGGCCACGGTGAGAGAGGCTGCCTCAATGATGGCGGCTGAGGATCAGAGCTGTGTAATAGTGGTTGATAAGGAGGAGAGACCTATAGGCATAGTGACTGAGGGGGACTTGGTTTCAAGGGTTTTAGCTAAGGGGCTCAAGCCCGACGAGGTGAAGCTCGAGGAGGTGATGTCGAAACCGCTGATAACAGTTAAGCCAACTGACAGCGCTGTAGACGCGCTTAGGATAATGGCTAAGATGAGGGTCAGACACCTAGTGGTCATGGAGAGGGGGAGGCTGAGGGGGATAGTAACCGATAGGGACATTGTAAGGGTGGCTCCAGCCCTAGTTGAGATCTTAACCGAGAGAGCCTCAATGATGGAGGGGCCTCCCACTATAAAGGAAGGGCTGGCTGGGTATTGCGATAGCTGTGGAGAATGGTCCGATAACCTAGTCCAAATAGACGACCAAATGCTATGCGAGGAATGCCGCCTAGAATACGGCATCGAGAGGGCCTAGCCTTGCCCCCCAAAGAGAAGGTCTTGGTCGACGGTATGTGCGGACGGTTAGCTAGATGGTTACGCATGCTAGGCTTCGACGCTAGCTACGATAAGGAGCTAAGCGATGAGGGGCTGATGTTGAAGGCGGTCGAGGAGGGGAGAGTGCTTGTAACACGCGACGTGGAGCTACATGAAAGAGCGGTTAAGGCTGGTGTTAGGTCGATCCTAGTTAAGAGCCCAGACTACACAGTGCAGTTGGCCTTAGTAGCCACTGCGCTAGGAGGCGAGCTCGAGGTTAACCCAGATAGGTCGAGGTGTCCAGTCTGCAACTCCCCCTTAAGGAAGGTGGGGAAGGAGGAAGTGAAAGGCTTAGTGCCCGAGAAGTCGTTTAACCTGCACGACGAATACTGGATGTGTACAGGGTGCTCTAAGGTGTACTGGAGGGGTGCTCACTGGCGAGGGATCTCAAAGGTGCTTGAGAAGGCTAGAGAAATAGCCTATAGAGGCTTATCGACTGAAGCTTGCTCCTAGCTACTGCCACGCACTGCCTAAGCTTGGGTTGCCGCGTAGCCTTTAGGCCGAGCGATCATGAACATGCCCGCCTCGCTTCATTAAGCGGGAGGCAGCTAAGCAAAACGTGGAGAGTGAAAAGGTTTAGTAGCCTTAAAAGCTAGAGAACAATAACTGAGCAATTAGACTGGGGGGCGGTTTTGAGGTTAGCTGAGGGCGAGTTCTTGGTTAGGTTAGCCAGGAGAGCTGTTGAGGCTTACTTAGCTGAAGGCAAGCAGATTAAGCCACCGCCTGACACGCCAGAGAGGTTAATGGAGAAGAGAGGGGTCTTCGTCACGATAAATAGCTTCGAGAACATTGAGGGAAAAGTGTACAAGAGGCTTAGAGGTTGCATAGGATACCCTGAGCCCGTGGCTCCGCTAGCTGAGGCCACTATAGACGCCGCTATAAGCTCAGCTACGAGGGACCCCCGCTTCTACCCTTTAACGTTGAAGGAGTTAAATAACGTCGTCTTCGAGGTGAGCGTGCTCTCGCCGCTCGAATTAATAAAGGTCTCTAAGCCCTCAGATCTACCGAAGAAGATCAAGGTAGGTAGGGACGGGTTAGTGGTTGAAAGAGGGATCTTTCGGGGACTGCTGCTGCCGCAAGTGGCCGTGGAGTGGGGCTGGGATGAGGAGACATTCCTCTGCGAAGCTTGTATGAAAGCAGGCTTATTCCCTGACGCATGGCTCTTAGAGGGGACCAAGGTATATAGGTTTGAGGCTGAAATCTTCGAGGAACTTGAGCCAGGAGGCAAGGTTATCAGAAAAGAGTTAACTCCTCACCGTTAACTAAGCTCCACCCCCTTAGCTGGGGAAACCATAAGATGAAGCTATATATAGCGGTCTGCGGCATGGGACTAGGCCACGCATCAAGGTGTCTACCGCTAGCTAAAATCGCGTCGTTAAGGGGCGCAGAGGTGGTGTTCTCCACCTACGGCGAGGAGGCCCTCAACCTGATTAGAGACAAGGGATTTAGGGCCGTGAAAGTGCCAGGGGTTAGCTACTTAATAGGTAACGAGGGAGGAGTAGATTTTAGGCTCACCTTGGCTAAAGGTCCTCTCGAGCTCTACAAGTTTATCCGTCAAGTGGTTACCGAGGCCAAGTGCCTAATGTCGGAGAAACCGAGCGTGGTGATTTCAGACTCACGCCTATCAACCGTGTTGGCCGCGGAGGCCTTAGGCCTACCCTCAATATTAATACTGAACCAGGTTAAGGTGTTGATACCTAGGCGTAGACCCATTGGGCGGTTGGGGCTCAGGGTTAAGGCGTTCACTGAAAGGATGGGCTGCGAGGTTTTAAGCCTAGGTTGGAGCCGCGCTGAGAGCCTGCTAATAGCTGACTTCCCTCCTCCGTACACGATATCTAAGTTGAACTTGGAGCTACCCGCTAAGCTAGAGGTTAAAGCTAAGTTTGTGGGCCCTCTCATTGAGGCGGAGAAGTACATGGCCGTCGACGTGGAGGAGAAGTTGAGGGTTAAAGAAGAGCTGGGGCTAAGCGATAAGCCCTTAATTCTATTTTCAGCAGGGGGACTCAGTGGTGAGAGGCTGAAGCTGCTTAGGCTGGTGGTTAGCGCATTTAAGCGGAGGGACGACGTAAACGTAGTGGCCACGGCCAGCACGCCTGGAGGTAAAGTGAGCTTAAAGGTAGGCTCAGTCACTGTGCATGGTTGGCTTAGAGATAGGCACCTCCTGTTGAAGGCAGCCGACCTACTAATAACCCATGGAGGCCACACCTCAATAGCCGAAGCCGTATACGCGGCGACCCCCATGCTAATCATACCGACTCCTGGGCATACTGAGAGGGTTAACAACGCTAGGACGGCTGAGAAGCTTGGCGTGGCTAAGGTGCTTAGCTTAGAGGACGCTGAGCGCTCATTAGGTAGGGCCGTCGATGAAGTCCTATTAAACGAAGATTACGTTAAGAGGGCTTGGAGTTTAGCTAAGCGGGCGGCCAAGTTCAACGCGGTGGAAGAGGTCTATCGCGAGGCCCTAAAGTACAGTTAAAAGCAGAAGTCTACGTCCACCCCCTCATCCTTACAAAGCTTGATTAAGTGGAGCCTCAGCTCCTCGTAGTAGCGTGCGCTGAGAGCTCTACGCTTAAAGTCCGCGCCTTCACCGAGAGCCGCCGCCACTTTATCGACTAGGCGCGTGTCATGGGCCCTAAATTTGTCGACCACTACCCTCTTACACCTACGCTGCTTAATCTCCTTAATCAGCTCCTTAAGCTCCAGCTCCGCTACCCCCGGCATTAACGGGCCTAGGAATACGTAGGTAGTTAAGCCTAGCTCGCCAGCCTCCTCGATGGCCCCCAGCCTCTCATAGGGGCTAGGGGCTTTAGGCTCAAGCTCCCTGTGCCTATTGAGGGTAGTGATCGTTACACCTACCTCGCACCTCTTCAGCCTACCCAGTAGGTCCAGGTCTCTCCTAAGTAATGGAGACTTAGTGAGCAGAACCGCGTACAGCCCTCCATCGATTAACGCCTCTAAGCTGAGCCTAGTCAACCTGTACTTGGCCTCTATAGGCTGGTAAGGATCCGTTATGCTGCTAATTAACACGGTGGCTGGTTGACTAACTCTACGTACCTCGTGCTTAAGTAGCCTGGGAAGGTTGATCTTGACGTCTACGAAGTGGCCCCACAACCTGCCTCTAAGTAAGCGTGGATAGAGGTAGGGTACGTAGCAGTAGGTACATGCATGCTGACAGCCCACGTAGGGGTTTAAGGAGAAGTCTACGCTATAGATGCCGCTGGGGCTTAGTGCCCTCTTAACCTTAACCTCCCTAACGTCCAAGCTCAGCTACCACCGATAAAGTAAATAGTTAGAGTTGCGCGTTAAAGGACAGGCGATGGTTAAAGCTAAGAAGACTAAGTTTGTTAAGGTAGTTAAACGGAGGCTGCCTTGGCTGGAGCACTTAATAGAGCGCGAGGACGTGGCTAGGGACCTTAACTTAGAGGATACGCTGGCTACGAGAGTGCCTAGAGGAAGCTTATGTGTATACTGTAAGGCGTCCAAAATGCTCTGCGGCAAGCCCTCCTGCCCTATCCTAGTTAAGCTTAGGTGTTACATTAAGGTTGAGCCCAGTCTTAGAGGTTTAAGCGTCGAGGGCTCCTCCCCTCCAGCGGTCTTCGTAGGTAGGAGGGGCTACCCATACGTGAACGTAGGTCCTTTAGTGCCTCCTATGCGTGGGGACACTAGCTTGTATGATAGCCCCGAGCGCTGGCTCGAGGCTAACGTTAGCCTCGAGGACGTCGTAGACATGAGGATGAAGCTAGTTAGGGGGAAAGTTAAGGCCCGTGTAGACGAGGCGGATGAGCCTAGAGGGGTCCTACAGACTCTGCAGGAGATGGTTCTATCCTCTAGGCCCGTTGACGCGGAGATGCAACTTAAGAGGAGGCCCTTAGCCAGCTTGATCTTAGATGACGACGTACAGCCCATAGGCCCCTCCGCTCCCATGGAGGAGCTTAGAGTAGAGGCTGTAAACACGTATAGGCTGCTTGAGAAAGTCTACGGAGACGTGGACTTAAAGGCGGAGGAGGCCATCTTAGAGCTGTATCGTAGGGGGACCCCAGTGACCTATATTCAACGGGCCCTGAGCGTAGGGATGATGGGCTTGAAGGGACGTAGGAAGCTGGTACCTACTAGGTGGAGCATAACCGCGGTTGATAGCATAGTTTCGCGTAGGTTAATAGACGAGGTCGTTAAGAGGTCAGAAGAGGTCGCCGAGTTTAGGGTGTACTCGCTGACAGTCATGGGGAACGAGTTCATCGTGCTAATGATACCCGGGAAGTGGAGCTACGAGTCCATAGAAGCATGGTACCCTGGAACTGCCTGGAACCCAGATCAAGAGTCCCTAGCCTTCTGCGGCGACTGGGAGGGATATTGGGGTAGGAGTAGCTATGCGTCTATGGGGGGCTGCTACTACGCTGCTAGGTTAGCTGTAGCTGAGGCCTTGGCTAGGGAGCATAGACAGGCGCAAGTCTTAGTATTACGTGAAGCCAGACCAGGCTACATCATGCCAGTGGGAGTATGGATAGTTAGAGAGGCCGTCCGCGAGGCTTTAAGAAGAAAGCCCGAGGTCTTCGATACAGCCCAGGAGGCCTTAGAGCATGCGTTTAAGAGGTTAATGATAAGGCCGGAGGAGTGGTTTAAGGTCAGTTGGACCCTCGACTCCCTAGTTAAGCAGGAGAAGATAACGAAGTACCTGGAGAGGAAGGCTTAAAAAAGGCTTAGTGGGAGGGTAGCCACGTGAGCTGCTTAGGATGTCCGATATGCCCCATAGGCTGGGTGGAGCTAGAGTACTTTAAGTGTCGCAGGTGCGGCAACGTGTGGTTGGACGACCCCCTCGACGCTGATGCATGGAGGTGCCCCAGCTGTAACGCTGAAGGAGATGAAGTAGAGCTCATTAAGGACGTAGATAAAACCTAAACACACATTCTTGGGCGCTAGGTCTTCTTTGAATTCTCTCAACCTTAAAGTTAGGGTCTACCTGCTTAGCCATGGCCTCGGCCATAGGTAAACATGCCTCCTCGCACCAAGCAGGGTAGATGGCGTGGACAGGGCACGTACTCCTGGTCTCGAGGATTACCCCCTCACCAGCTCTCTGAATGGTTGAGGTTATGTTCATGAACCTCGAGAGTATAACCTTAAGTGAGCTGTCTAGTCTCTCGATAGGCTCGCTGCCCTCTATCTCCTCGAGGGCCGCCTTCATTAACGAGGACCCTACTGCCCTACCAAGTATGGATAGAAAAGTAGGCATCAAAGTGAGAGATTTTGTGAGCACCTTTTTAAGTTGTTTGCAGGTTATCTATGGTCCCGGATAGGTCTAAGGTTGAATTTTAGGCTAATAACCTATAACTTAAGGACTCGCTTTGATGGTTGAGGACCGAGCATGATAAGTCTCCGCAACTGGTCTAAGGAAAGCTAGTCGCGTGCAAGTTACGTTTAAGGAAGAATCTCTTTTTAGCGAAACATTTTAGCTTTAGAGACGACTATACTTCGTAGGGCCCCTAGTAACCCTGGAGGATACTATATGAAGTTCTATGAATTCCGCAGTTTAAACATGCCAGTTTTGACGAGTGAGGCTGCTCAAGAACTCTTAAAGGCTAAGGAGGCTGGTGTAAGCAACTTACCTTTAACCTTCAACTTAGGGCTGACTAAGACCATGGCTGAGCTAAGAGGCGATGGAGTAGTTATAGAGGGACATTTTGTGCCCTACGAGGACTTAAGGTGGGCTTTAAAGGATGAGGACGCGTTATACATAGTTGAGCCGCCCGGTAAGCTGCGTAAGGCCGTCCTCTTCGCTGAAGGCAAATTCTATAAGTTAAAGAAGATAGCTGAGGATAAAGCCCCTACCCTAGAGATCAACGGGATACACATGCACCGAGTAGAGGGGACTACCCCTTGGGAAGACGCTAAGTCGAAGGTTGAAGCCGCTAACTTACGCAAAGGAGCTAAGGTTTTAGACGTCTGCACAGGTCTAGGCTACACGGCAATCATAACGCTTAGGAAGGGCGCCTCTGAGGTCTGGACGGTCGAAAAGGACGTAAACGTGCTTAGAATGGCTGAAGCTAATCCGTGGTCTAAAGGGCTTGAAAGCCCACAAATAAGGAAGATACTAGGCGACGCCACAGAGACCATAACAGAGTTTGGCAATGAAGAGTTTAATGTCATAATCCACGACCCACCAACCATAACTCAAGCAGGCGAGCTATATGGAGCCGACTTTTACAAGGAGTTATATCGCGTATTAAAGAAGGGGGGCACCCTATACCATTACACAGGGGCTCCAGGCTCTAGGAGCAGGGGCATAGATATAGTCCAAGGAGTCTCTAGGAGGCTTAAGATGGTGGGCTTCACGGTGAAGATTGTCCGAGAGCTTATGGGAGTTATTGCTTTTAAGGATTAATCGCGATAGTTGAACAGCCGAGAAAACTTTTAGTTAACTAGGTTCGTTAAGAAGGTCGATGAGCGAGGGGCTTGCCGAAGACTTAGCCTCAGTCTCTGATCTAAGAGAGTTAGCTAAGTGTGCCTTAGGGCTACAGGATGTTGAGCTGCAGGCTTACATAGCTCTACTGCGTAGAGGGAGGATGACGGTAAAGGAGCTAACTAAGGTGCTCGGTAAAAGCAGGCCGACGGTGCAAAGAGCTGTTAAGAATCTCGTTAACAGGGGTTTGGCCGTTAGGAAGGAGGGTATCATAAGTAGGGGGGGTTATTACTACATTTACGAGGCAGCTCCTCCAGAGAAAGTTAAGATGATGATTAAGGCTAAGCTCGATGAGTACTATAATAAGGTGCTTAAGATATTGGAGATGGAGGAGTTTAAGTAATGAGGATCAAGGTCGAGGAAGAGGCGATTTTCAAGGTTAAAGGAGGTAAGGTTAAGGTGGATTTAGTCGAGGACGTATATGAATGGACGCTATGCTGTTATGGAGAGGCCTGCGTCATAAAGCCTAGGGTGGTCGTGGAGGAGGTCGATGACGTGAAGGGACTGGTTAAGCTAGGCGAGGATAGAGGAGTCGAAGTCTACGCGAGGCCAAACCTAGCTGATAAACTGGACGAAGAGTTAACCATATGCGTAAATGAGGAAGGTGAGCTTGTCGCTAAGGGCTTAAGGACCGAGATTTCATTCAACGTAAAGCGAGCTCCCACCTTGTGAGGGAGGCCTTGAAGACTACGCTGAGCCTTGAGGTACATAGAAGACTAGTCGAGGACTTGGGGGTCTCTGCTAAGGCGGCTCTAATATTGAGCCGCTTACTTGAAAAAGGTAAGACCACGGTGAGGACTGTAGAGTTGTTGGCGTTAATGGAGGAGGAGGGGTTAAGCGAGGAGGACTTGGAGGAGGCCTTAATAGAGCTTGAAGGGCTTAGAGCGCTACTGCCCGCTAGGTCTAAGGTGGGTAGAGGGTTAGCGTGGGAGTTTAGGGTGCTTAGCTTAAGGGTGGACGAGGAGTTCGAGATGCCTCTATCAATTTACTACGCCCTCGAGGGGCTAGCCTCTACAGGCACATGGAGCTACGAGTACGCAGCTCAGCGATACTTTGAGGCTATAAAGGAGCCCCTAGCCGATCTATTCATTGACGCCCTAAAGAGGCTGCTATCCAAGTGTACAGCTATGATGGTGAGCGCCGAGGATATAAAGGAGGCCGTGGTGGAGGCAGGTCTGCCCATCGAGAAGGTAGGCATCTTCATCTCAGAGCTTAAGGGTGGAGGTTTTATAAGCCCCATTATAACCATGACCCAGCTACAGCGCTCAATCAGAGGTCCACTCTATGAATTAAACCCCCTCTTATTTAGGAGAAGTGGAGGTTAACGCGACCTTAAAGTCGGGGTAGAGCGTCTTAAGGACGCTCAAGACGATGACAAGGTCCTTGTCATCCATGCATATTAAATGCAGCTTCTCAAGCTTAGGCTCCATGAGTATCACGTAGGCAAAGCCTTCACCGTCCCCCTTAGCTACGAGGTATTCATACGAGTGTCTTCTTACGTAGAAGCCGGCTCTCCTTAACTCTCGCGATAAGGCATTAAGGTCAAGCTGAGCTGGCATCTACATACCCTTAGCGAGACGCATTATCAGCGCATTGATCTCGTCAGCTAGCTCCTTAGGTAAGCCTAGTAGCTCAACATTCAGGAAACCTCTCACAAGTACTGAGACAGCGTCCTCTCTTGAAAGACCCCTCGACATTAGGTAGGCTATCTCATGGTCAGCCAGTTTACCCACAGCGGCTTCATGGGAGAGGTCCACGTCCCTCTTAGACCCGACGAGCTCTGGTATGGCGTGTATCGAGGAGTCGTCGTCTAATATAAGTCCCTTGCATTCTAGGTGAGCTTTGACAGGTGAGGCCGAGGCTATGAGCATCCCCCTAGCCACCACCTTAGAGCCGCTGGAGGCAACAGCCCTAGATGTAACTTCACTTCTAGCCTCGGGGGCCACCAACTCCACCCTGGAGCCTATGTCCATGAAGGAGGACCTAGCTGCGTAAAGTATACTATTGAATACAGCGATCCCTCGACGGCCGGCTACGTACGCCACTGGGTAGGCTTGCACCTCCTTAACAGGGTTTAAACAAATATAATTTGAGATGAACGTGGCTCCTTCTTCAATTAGTGCAGCACTCCTAGGCTTAACCACAGTGCCTTGGCTCCAACTATGGACCATGGTGAAGTTTAGCTTAGCCCCTCTCTTAACAAAGAATTCCGACACCCCGATATGTAGGCTGGAGTTTACATGCGGGTGTAGGGTGCACCCAGTTATTATGTGGGCGTCTGACCCCTCCTCAGCTATGATCACGTTGTGGACAGCCTGTTCAAAGCCCTCCTTAGCGATTACCAGGCAGGCCTGTAGAGGAAGGTCTACTTTAACTCCAGGTAGGATCCTTATGAAGTAGCCTCCGCCAAGCTCGCTGTGTACGCGATGAGTATACTCGTCCTTGTCGGGAGGTATGAGCCTCCACAGATAATCTTTAAGCCAATCATACTTCTTTACGGCGTCAACTATGCTTAACACCTCAACCTTACCTTTATAGTACTCGTTGACGGCCGCAAGTACCTTAGAGTGGTCTATTTGGAAGTACGTGGCGCTTCTCTTAGATTCATCAGCCTCCACCCCCACCTTGGAGGCCGCCTTAAGTATCTGATGAGGAATGTCGTACAGGGGGCTTTTAGCCAAAGCCTTCACCCACGTTAAGCCCTACCCATACACTCAACGCAGGCCTTATACCCTACCTCCCTAATGGTGTTGAATATTCTTCGAGGTTCTCTGTAACAATATACTGAGCCACCAAAGAGTACACATGCTTTCTCGGCGTCTATGTATTCCAGGATCTGACCTTGGTGGGTCACGATAATGGACGAGGCGTTGTGCGTCTTAAGGTAGTTCTGTATCTCCTCGCTAATCAGCTTGAGGCTCTCTACGTCGACGCCTGAGTCGGGTTCGTCCAGCAGGAGGAGCTTGGGCTTCATGGCCAGCACCAGCATGACCTCGACCCTCTTACGCTCTCCTCCTGAGAAGCCTACGTGAATCTCACGCTCTAGCAGCTCGTAGACCCTTAACTTCTTAGCTAAGTCTAGTAGCTCCTCGCTAAGCTTGTCCTCGGGCTTAAGCCCCCCACATATTTTTAATAGGTCCTTTAGCTTAACCCCCTTGATCTCAGGGGGATATTGGAAGGCCAAGGCAATACCCATTCTGGCCCTAACGTCGGCTGGTAGGGGGGTTAAGTCCTTACCCTCGAACAGTATTCTCCCCTTAACCACCTTGTAGGAAGGGATCCCAGCTATACTCATAAGCAGGGAGGTTTTCCCTGAGCCGTTGGGGCCGAAGATCACATAGGTCTCGCCCCTTGGAACCTCCAGAGTTAGGTCCCTGACAACCTGCCTCCCTCCAACCTCAACGGTAAGGTCCTCGACTTTAAGTAGAGGCTCCACGGTGATAGAACCCCCAGGCTAACCCCCTAAGCTAAAGGTAATAAACGCTCCGCTAAACGCATGCTTTAAGCTTGTCTATGAGTGACGTTAAGAGCCTAGCCGTTAACCCCCATACAACGTAGCCACCGTATACGTAACCCTCCACGCTTAATGGACCCCAGGGGGTGTTGACTGTGACCTGCTCCTTGTTCAAATTACTTAGGTGGGCCCAGAACGCGTCTTCAACCTCTAGGCCGAGAGCTAGGCTCGGCTCCTCATTTAGGTAAGCTACGTAGGGTGCAACCTTAACCTCAGGCCTATTTATAGGCGAGGCCACATCCAACATACCCACTATGTCCTCAGGCTTAATTTCAACACCCACCTCCTCAGACGCCTCTCTAATAGCGGTGATCAAGGTGTTAGCATCGTGAAGAGTATAGAAGCCTCCAGGAAAGGCCACGTGGCCTGACCATGGATCGTTCTCCCTCGGCCTCCTCTTTATCAGTAACACCTTCAGCTCCTTAAGGTCGTCGCCCGTCAGAATAGCTACTACGGCCGCCCAGGGCTCCTCTGCGCTCGGACTTATAGCCCTAGGAGGGTTGAAGCACGAAGCTAACTTGGATCTTAGGTCAGGTCTCCGCATGTACACCATACCTCGTGGAGGAGGTCGTAGAGGGAGTCCATGCCTGTACCCTCCTTCGCCGATACCTTGACTACCCTCGCCGCCTGTGAAAGCTTCCTTATGATAGAGGCGCAGCTTAAGGCTAAGTCAGTAAAGGTGCCCTGCTGAGCCTTTAGAGCCCTCTTAAGCTTAGTGTAGCTACTCAATAGCTCATCCACGTTTACCTTTAGCTCCACGTCAGATTTGTTGACTACCATCACCGTGGGCGTCTCTAACCTTAGCTGCGACGCCACCCCCAACATTAGTGAGACCACGAGCTCCGAGGGGGAGCTGGCTAGCGTGGGGTCTATTATGAAGACGGAGGCCGTAGGCCTAACAAGCTTCAGCCTCCTTAATACGCTTGGCCCTGAAGGCCTAAAGACGAAAATCTCCATCTGCCCGGGGGTGTCAATGAGGTTGATGTCTGCCTCTATAGAGGCGAGCGCCTCTACAATCTCATGCACTCTCTCCTCCATGAGCTCTGAGGCCCTTATCATGGCCCCATTGGGGCCTAGCCCCTCAGCCTTCATTATACCCTGGACCGTAAACATCCTCCTAACGTCAAAGTCTGGGCTATATGGAGTGCTTTCACAGCCGGGGTCCAAGTTAACGTAGCCAACTTTGAAGTCCATGTGTTTAGAGAGCCACTCACCAAACGCGTAGGTTAATAAGCTCTTACCACACCCTGCAGGCCCCAAGAAGACTACGTTCAGCTTAGGCCACCCCTAGCTATAAGCAGCTTAAACGCGGTTACGCTGTGAACGCACGCCTACTTAAGCCTCCTGCCTCTTAGAGGCCTAAGCGGCGGCACATCAACTATGGAGGGTGAGGTTTTTAGCTAGCTACGCTCTAAGTGCCCGCGGCTATGAGGTTGAAGGGTAGGGTGTTAAGCATTAGGAGGGGGCTTAATAGGCAATACCAGAACGAGGCTATATTGGAGGTGGAGGGAGTTAAGGGCAGAAGCGGAGCTTGCAGCTTAGTAGGCTGCAAAGTTAGGTGGGTAAGCCCGAAGGGAAAGGTGTTCATAGGCTCAGTGCTAGGACCACACGGAGACAGCGGAGCTGTGGTAGTGAGGTTTAGGAAAGCTCTGCCAGGACAAATACTTGGAGCTACGGTTGAAATCGAGGAACCTCAACGCCCACTCGAAGCAGCCCAAAGCTAGTGAGCTCTAGCGCCAAGAAGCCCTCAGCCTAGCCGCGTAGTCTTCAGGGGCCTCAACTATCTCGTTCTCACCCAGCAGAGCTGGCATAGCCCAGTAGTCGTTTAGGAAGGGTTCCTTTAAGCCGAACCTTGAACACATCCTGAGCAAAAGCCTAAAGTACTCAGCTTTAGAATCGAGGGGCGCGGAGTATATAGCGAAGTTAAAGCTTAGTAGGCCTTCGCGCTCGTAAAAGCTAAGCACGTTCACGAGGCCCCTAGATAGGCCCTTTAGGTCTTCATCGCTTAGCGATAGGAGGTCTGAGGTCCCCTCGACTATGGCCCATACTTCATGCTGCCTCTGCGGGGCGAATGGAACAAGCCAATGAACCCCGCCTATTGAGGCTACGTATCGCTCACCTAGCTCTCTCTCAACTTTAACTAGCTCCTCCCAGAAGCACGACGAGTAAGTGGCGTAATACCTGAAGCTATACTCTAAAAGCTCTCTAAGGTAGTTGAAGGCCTCAGTAGACGCCAACACCTGCATGTGAGGATGTACTATGCTGGACCCAGCTGGCGGTAGGTAGTTCATGATCACCGAGGCATACTTCAACGTAGGGTTAAACTTGTAGACCCTACGTAGGACCTCAAGACTAGCCTTCAACCCCTCGGCGATAACCTCATTGGTAAACTCGCTTGGCTTAACGAAGTGCTCTCTCCCCAGCACGACCACAGCATTGAAGTCTGAGTGTGCATGTAGGCTAGGGAAAGCTACGCAGCTGCCTACCTTTATTCTCCCCTCAGCTACGACGTTGAGTGGGAACTTAGGGGTGACCTCCTCAACTTTCCCTGGACAGAAGGGGCAGTTTTGACGGGTGGCTTCAGCCAGCCTCCTTAGTAGTTGCTCGTCGTGCTCCATGAAGGGCTTGACATACGGCAGCCTCCCTCTGGCTACGATGGTGGAGAGGCCAGTGAGGGGGTCAAGTCTATGCTCTAGCTCCTGCACCTCTAGCTCAAAGCCTTTAAGAGGGTTTAAGATACAGGTCTCTCTCACCCAGCGCTCAAACCTCATAGATTAGCGCCCCTCAATACTTTTCGAGTTGTTCTTCCTCGGCCTCTATCCTCTTTAACTGCGACTTATACATGTTGAGTAGCTCGTTGACAGTAGTGGCGTCCTCAGGTCTTTTATCAGGCCTCCACCTCATGAAGCGAGGGAATCTGATTGATAGCCCAGCGCCCTCCTTAATGGCGCCCATGGCCGCGGTGGCCATTGGTGAGAGCGTTATCTCGTCGCCTAATACCTCAGCTACGAGGGCGGGTACAAACCATACGTCTGGCTTAGCCCTTGAGTCCACGCGGGGGTGCTGGTGGGAAATTATGTAAGGTTTAAAGAGTTCAGGTAGCTTAGCCAGCTCCTCATCACTAAAGCCTGAACCACACTTGCAGACGGTCTTAAAGGTGTCGGTCTCGGGATCGTAGGCTGCTAGTAGCAAGGCGCCATACGTACCAGCCCTCCTACCTCGCCCATAGAAAGCTCCTACGGGGACTAAGTCCACGGTGTCCTGCATCTTAGACTGGTAAGATCTCTTCAGCTTTATCCATAGCCACCCTCTAGCTCCCGCCTGGTATATGGAGTTGGCGGTTAGGGACTTACATATCACGCCTTCACAGCCATTAGCCACAGCCTCCTCGAAGAACTTCTCGAGCTCCTCAGGGCTATCGATGAACTTATACTCGGCTATCTTGATGCGCTCTGCCTCCTCCACGATCTTCATTAAATACTCCCTCCTCTCAGGGTAGGGCTTGAGGGTTAAGTCGAGGCCGTCGACGTAGAGCACGTCGAAGAGGAAGAGAGATACGGGGAAGAGCTTCATAGCCTCCTCAACGCCATATTTACGCCTCCTATGCATCAGCTCCTGGAAGGGTCTAAGCTCGCCCGTGTCAGGGTCTATCGCTACGCACTCGCACTCTATTATTGCCTCCTTCGCCTTGAGGTGTTCCCTCAGTAGGTCGCAGGCGTCAGGGTAGTGATGGGTTATGTTCTCTAAACGCCGCGAGAACAACATCACCTTATCCCCCTGTTTATGGGCCTGTATACGCTCACCGTCATACTTATACTCAGCTATGCATTTGCCTCCAAGCTTCGCTAAGATCTCCTCAGGGGTGGCTAGCCGCTCAGCTAACATAGGCCTTATGGGCCTACCGATGGTTATCTTAAACCGCTTGATCCCCTCTAAGCCCTCCGTAGCTGCTACCTTAGCGACGAAGCCTAGGTCGCTCGATAGGTTGTAGGCCCTCTCGATGAAAGGCCTAGCCTCTTTACCTCCACAGAAGCTTATGGCCAGCGCATCGAGTATGGTCATGTCGGCGACGCCTAGCCTAAGCTTGCCGGTGACCGTCCTTACTAAATATCTAGCCTCCTTAGGAGTAGCATCCTTTAGTAGGGCGGTTAAAAGAGCTACCTTGGTCTCCTGCGCCCCTTCACCTGAAGCCTTAGCTATCTTGTCTAGAGTCTCGTAGACCCTGAGCACAGTCAATGGTTGAGGTTTATGCTCAGCCCCCATGAATAATAATAGCGAGACCGCCTTACGTTTACTCAAAATGTTCTCAGCGGCCTTACCGATGTCGCCTACCCTCTTTAGTTCGTCCTCAACGACCTTCACCTGGGTGGCGGAGGCCTCAGCTATGCTTCTCATAGCTAGTTTCTCAGCGATTCCGAGCTCCACCCCCATGTAGTCTGGATAGAGCTTTCCTTGAGTTAAGTACACGACTTTATCTATCAAGTCAACGGGGACCTTCTTGAAAAGCGAGACTAAGATTTCGGTCATTTCAAGCCTCTTGGTCGTCCTTTCCAGGTTCTCGTAAGCGTCTACTAAGGTTGAGTAGAGCAAGCCTTACCCCTGAGATGACTAGGTAAGGGGACATTAATTTTTGTCCCAGTATCACTTAGCGCTACCTAAACAAGCGTAAGGCCACGGTAAAGGTCTCAAGAGCCTCATTCACTGAGGCTACGCCCAACGCTATAGCGGTAATCTCGGGATAGTTAGCCACGAACTCTATAGCTTCCTCGGGTTTTAACCTCCCAGCCGCCAGCACCTTCATGGCTATGACAGGTATCCCTAACTGCCTTAGCAGCTTACATAGCTCTGCGGCCGGCATGTCCATGAAGTAAGAGGCCTTGTTGAAGGGTACCATGATGAAGTCTACGTCCACCCTCTCCTTAATAAGCCATGGTACCACCACGCCTGGGCTATGGATAGCTAGCCCTGCTTTACATCCAAGCTCCCTAATGACTCGTATCAACTCTGTGACCAGTTCTCTATTGAGCTTATCGCTAGTCTCCCCGTGTATCGCTACCCCCTTAGGCTCAAGCCTCTCTAAGACCTTCAAGCTCTGTTCAGGTTTCTTAGGCATCAAGGAGCCCCAGACCTCTAAGTGGTACCCCTGCTTCCTCATTGACAACACTGCTTCGACTATGTGCTTAAAGGGTAGGCACTGTACAGCTCTTACGCCCGCCTCATACGAGGCTTCGAGGACCTCTCTGACCCTATGTGGTTTTCCGTAGAATCTTTCATAGTAAATGAGGGACCTATGACCAAATTGCCCCGCTGCTATAAAGGGGCTCGTGCCCACCATAACCCTCGGAAGGAACATTATTACAGTAGGAGGGGTAACAAGTTGATAGCTATTGCGGCTGAGGCTAGACAGATCAATGCGTGTCTAAAGCTTAGGAAGGTGAGGTCAGCCACCTTAGCCACTATCACCCCTATGGCTATCGATATGAGAACGACGGTCACCATTATCGAGGACAGAACTTGGGAGAACAGTTGAAGGCCTTGTAGTAGAGGCGTGGTGAGCGATGATGTCGCCGTAGAGAGGGCATAGACTGCTTGACCACCAAGAGACCTCATCATCATCGCCGAAGCGGCCATAAAGAGGGGGGCACCATAGCCTATGTATGCCTGAAACCTTACACTGGACTTACCCATGACCTTAGCGGTGTAGTAATCGTTCACATAATTAGTAAGGTCCTCTAACACTGCAGGACTACCACCGCCGCTCTCGATTATCTGGTTTATGGAGGCTAGGACGGCCTTAACCATCCACGACGGGGTCTTTAAGGACTCGATAACCTCACTCAACGGAACCCCGTAGTCGAGGGCCTGCCTTATCTTAGCTAGCAGAAGATCGAAGTAATTATTGTATCTCCTCGAGGAAAGCTTAACTAAAGCCTCCTTAACGTCGAAGCCTAACTTCCTATACTCTGTGACGTCCCTTAGGAAATCTGGAAGAGCCCTCTCCACGCTTGAGCATACCTTTAACTGTCGGTGGGAGATAAGAGCAAGAGGAGCAACCACAGCCATCGACGAGTAGAGCAGACTTAAGTGAAGCTCGAGCCTCAATACGTGCATAGACGCGAAGAACAGGACAGCCCCCAACATGAAGGAGAGGAAAGGCCAGTTCCCTAGTTCGTAGCGATCGAAGGTCTTAGGCTGGTAGATATGAATAAAGAGGGCGGCCAGCAGCACCGTTAGAGGGATTACCGCTAAGTTGTATAGGGTGTTTAACCATATGCTAAGCTCGCTAGCGAAGACCAAGGCCATTATTGATAAGGCCATGGGCGCTAGGAGAAAGAGAGCGAGCACAGCTTCACCTAGCAAGTTAGTAACGTTGGCATAGTTCATCCACCTGCGTTCAAGTTGCCTTAGGAAGTCCTTAGCCTTGGACGCTAAGTAGGATGCTACGTCTCCTCCGCTCCTCAGTATGCTGCTGTAGCCTAAGATCCACGACCTGAATCTCTCCGATGGATGGTCCCTCGCAACCTCCTCTAAGGCCTCAATAGGACTGCGGTTGAAGTATAGAGAATTGCGCTTAATGAGTAACGCTTCGCGTGATAGACTTGGGAACACCTTGCTGTTGATTATAGCCTCGAAGGCTCTCACTAAGGAGAGGCCAGAGACCGCCATTAAGGAGGCCATGACGCTAAACATCGGCAGCTCAGCTTCAACGGAGGTCCTACGTGATGTCGAGGCGAGCTTAGGCGCCGCCACCGAGGTCGTTAAGATGAGGGAGGGTATAGCCCCAGCTACGAGTAGGACGTAGAGGGGGGCCCTTACCGTGAACGTGAGGAATACTGTGGAGGCGAACATAACTAAGGAGAAAGCTAAATACTTAGCAGCTCTACGTGCATAAGCCCTGGGGTTGATAAACCATAAGGTTCTGGGTATGTGTTTCTCAGCCTGCTTTAAAATGAAGGAGCTTAAGCTAGAAAAGCTCAGTTTAAGTGCGACCATAGCTAAGATGGAAGCTAAGAGAATTACGAGCATCAAGTTACGTCACCTGACGTAGAAGCTTCTTATCTCCGAGACCACGTCGTTAAAGGAGAAGACCCCTCGCTTCACCAAGTCTTTAAGGAACTCTGAGCGCTCAATCAACTCCTTCTTAAGGTCATCCTTGTTCCAGCCGCAGAGGTCCATGATTCGCGACAAGACGAAGCTGTTCTCTACTAACTCCTCAGCAGTTAACGGTAAGTGTAGATCTAGGTGAGGCTCCCACGTGAAGATGGGCTTACATTCCTTAGAGCTTACGACCTCCGATACCTCCACTACCCTCCTCGCAGGCTTTCCTCCGAGAGGGGTTAACCTCTTTATGATGATGACGTTACTTATTAACGGTATGAAGGACTCACCTACGTTTATCGGCAGAGAAGTTAGGCGTTGGACCATGGTATGGAAGCTATCTCCGTGGAAGGTACAAGCACAGCCATGACCCGAGGCTGCAGCCTGTACTAAGGCATATGCTTCCTCACCCCTCACCTCGCCCACTATAATGAAATCTGCCCGCTCCCTTAAGCTAAGCTTGACCAGGTCAAAGAGCTTTATCTCAGTTTTGGACTCGCCGTAGGTGTATGTGTGCCTAGCTACTAAGGGTTTCCAGCCTATGTGCGGTAACCTTAGTTCAGGATTGTCCTCTATGGAGACCACCTTCCAGTTAGGTTTAAGGAGCGTAGCCAAAGCATTGAGCAGCGTAGTTTTGCCACTAGCCATAGGCCCGACTATCATTATGAACATCTTATTCTCGAGCAACAGCCACCAATAGGCCGCCATTAAGGGCGATATGGTTCTCCACTTAATTAGATGACATATCGTCAGTGGCTCCTCCCTAAACTTCCTGATGGTTATGGACGAGCCGAAGGGTGTTATCTCCCTCGAGTAAGTGGCCGTAATCCTATGTTTCTCTGGGAGCGAGGCATCTACCATGGGGAAAGCCGTGCTTACGTGCTTGCCAGCTACGTGGACAAGCTTAACGACAAGATGGTCCATGAAGTGTTCATCGCTGAATTTGAGGTTTGTTATTAGCCAGTCGAGGTCGTTGAAATCGCGGTGAAAGACCCTTACCGGCTTACTTACCCCCTCTATTGAGATGTCCTCTATTCGAGGGTCCTCGATGAGAGGGTTTAAGGGGCCGTAGCCTAGGGTGTCGCGTTTAATGTAGTACAGTATTTTATCCTTCACATGCTTTGAGAGCTCAGTTAGGCCGTGTTCCTTCACTATTAGATCGATATAGGATTGTAGGTATCCTGAGGGGTCCTTAATCATTTTAGGGTCAGGTTTAACCTCGGCCTTTAAGGCCTTCATTAAGGTTGAGTAACATAGGAGCTCGCTATAACTCAGCTTAGGCTCATCTATGAGGTAATAACCTGTACCCCCCTTGACGCCAATGGTCACCTTAACCATACCGTCACTCAGTTCGTAGGCTTCCACAATCTCTAAGCCCTTAATGTCGTCTGTGAACTGAGCTGCAAGAGGAGACTCTACGGGGGGTGCTTCAGCTTCCACGTAGCCTCCACCTATCTTCCTGCGCCTTAGGCGCAGGAACAAAGAGCAACACCCACCTTAGCCTTGACAAAGCACAGACACTGTGTACGAGGTTTGGCTGCCTCCACTTGAGGTATATACCCTGATTACGTAGCTGCTTCCAACGTTAAAGTCAGAGGCATTTAGCACGCATCCGTGGTTAGCTAGGTCCTCCTCGGTGATGGTGTAGGATTGGCCTGGGGACAGCGGGATATTTAATGGGTCGCTGCTCTGTGACCCACTAGGTAGGTAGATTGTAACCTTGCCTATGTTCACGGGCGTGCTCCCAGTATTCCTTAGAGTGATGGCTAGGTATACGTGGTCGCCGTTCTTTAAGAGGAGCGCGTCTGAGACTGAAAGGCTAACTATCCTAGACGATGAGGTGACGTATGAAGTCATGTAGAGGCTGACGAACCCTCCCAGTGCGAGGGCCACCCCCACCATTAATAGCACTGAAACTATAGGCGATACCCCTCGACAATTACCTAACAAAAAATACGTGGGAGGCCTCAAGACTAACCCCCCATGCAATAGGCCGTGGAGGTGAAGTTTCCTTGGGATGTAGTAACTACGATGGTGTAGCTGTGACCTGGCGTGAAGCTTAGGCCTGGCACCTTACCCTCGTCGACAACCACAGATATGGAGTCGCCAGGGTTAAGCTGCTTATTGATCTTTACGCTACCGTGTCCAGCGTCGTGGTACACTACAACCTCGTTTATATTTATGGGCAGGGAGCCCGTGTTTCTTATGATGGCGTTTAGGAAGGAGCCTGTGTCGCTAGTTGTAGCTGTGGCGTCTACGGCTAAGAAGGCAGTCTTAGAGGTTGCTTTAACATAGCTCACAGAGTACCAGTAGGCGAAGGAGCCCACCGAGATGGCTACGGCTATCATTATAAGGGTGGCTACAACCGGCGAAACCGCTCTTTTCCCGTTTAGCTTTGTCCTCCTCAGTCACACCACCCACCCCTGCCTTTGAGGAAGCCTTATAACCCCCGCTGATCTTCACCTACGCATCCTTTCAAGCATGCGCTCGAAGGTCCACCTAATGGAGCTTCTAAGTTCCCTTATCCGTCTATCGTCGACCACGTTCTTAATGAGGATATACTTCAACTTATCTCCTTCAGTATGTACATAGTAATCCATCACCTTATCTGGGTCTAACAACCCTCTCTCGGCGGCCTCTTTGTCTTTAGCTTTCATGGATTCGAGGACCTTATCTATGAGGAAGGGCTTAAAGGGGGATACATTGACGTCTAGGTTTAGCTCAGGCGCGGGCTCCACTCTCACGTAGTTCTCGCCTACGAACATCCTCCCCAAGACCTTTCCGTCCCTGGCAGTTATCATCATCACGTTCTCCTCAGGCGAAGGTTGATGTATAAGTTCTAAGGCCGGCCTAAAGCTTGACTTAGACAGCGCTTCGTCGACCAACTTAATTAAGTGTCTAAGTAGTTCAAGTTCTCTCTGTAAGGAGGAGGCCCTGTCCTCTAGGTACTTCTTTAATTCAGCCAGCGACTTAGCCTCCTCTGAAGACAATAGTAATCCCTCAATATCGGTTGAGGTGGATTACCTCCTTCGCCCCTCTTCGAGGAGGGGGTGGAGGGGACTCGGCTGGATAACCTATAGGTAGTATGGCTATAGGCCTAACTCCTGGAGGGAGTTCGAGGAGCTCGGCTACCTCATCGTCATGGAAAGCGCCAACCCAGCAGCTAGCTAATCCAAGAGCATGAGCTGTGAGTAACATGTTCTGCACTGCAGCTGAAACATCGCATATACAGTATAGCCTCCTACCTCGCTCGCCATAACCTAGCTGAGACCTCCTTTCATTAGCACAGGCCACTATGACTACGGGAGCCTCAGCTATCCACATTTGATGCAACGCCGCTTTCGCTAGCCTAAGTTTAAGGTCCTCGTCCTTGACTATGACGAACTCCCAGGGCTGTAGGTTGCCGGCTGAGGGAGCCCATATACCCGACTCTATTATCATGTTGATTAAGTCATCAGGTACGGGTTGCCTCTTAAACCTCCTAACGCTTCTCCTAGTCTTAATGGCTTCAATAACATCCATGCCTCTCGTCGATAACCCTAGCACTACTCCCACTTAAAGCTGCTTATAGCCTACTAGGCTTTAACGCTAAGTTCTTCGTTCTCCACTAGGTACGCCTCATATTTAGCCAGTAACTCTAGGAGGCTCCTATTGGATGCCATGTAGTCAGTGACGGTTATATTACCGGCGATTATTATAGGCTCCCTAGCTACTAGGGCACCAGTTATGTGCATTAATGGATCCTCGCACCTCACATATATGGAGCCCTCAACCTCCACCTTAGAAGCCCCTTCAAAATAAGTCAAGTCCACGGGCAGCCAGCCCCAGGGAGGTACGTAGACCATGGCCCACCCATGCCACCCCATGGACCTAGAGGTTCTATAGAAGTTCTTGGAGTACGACGTCCGTTTAATAACGCCGGGCTCGTATATCACTCCGTACTGTAAGTAGCTCGGTATGCCGACGCAACGACATAGTGTTATGAGTAGGTTGGCCCTATCATCGCAGTCTCCTTCAAGTTCTAAGTAGGTCTGATTAGGGTACCAAACTAGATGTCTATCTAGCTTTTTTGGATACCTCACGTTAAAGTCGATCCACTTAGCAAAAGAAAGCACTGTTTGGAGGGCGTTGCTATCGTTCAGCAACTTATACGCTAAACTCTTTACGTGGAAGTCCTCAACGTTCCATAGCGGCGTAGAGGTGCAGTAAACCTCCTTGAGGTCCCTTGGCACGTCACTTAAACCCCCTGAGTGACCTACATTGATCTCCGGCTCAAGTTTTAAGGGAGCCACCCTTATTTCCATCGTTAACTGGACGTTGAAAGTCGAGTTAGGGTAAAGAAGAGTAGGGGCTCTAGTTAAGTTTACTACTACGTTGCCGTCGCGATCTCGCTGAAGGAGATACTCATAGTATATCCTACCATTCACGCTATAACATATGTATTGAATCCTTGAGAACTGGCTTGTAGTATTAGGGAAAATCCTAAGGATAGTTAGCTCTCGTAGCGGCATGGGTGAGGTTCCATTGTTCATCAAGGTAGCGTTGAACCTGTAAAGATAGACGTGAACCTCGCTGCGCTTAAGGTGTAGTAGGTATGCTAACGATAACGCTAACAAGATTATGCTGAGCGCTACGATGAGAGAACGCGACGCCACGGTTCACGGTACCCTTATTCGACATTCTTTAGACCCTCTTAAACATTAATGGTGGCCTAGGCTCATCGAGCTAAGCCCTAGACAGGTGAGGATATTCCCAATATATTCCCGCCGAGTATTTGACCTAGTTCAGCTCACCACCCTTATTAATCATTCAATCCAACTCACCGTATGGGGATCATAAATTGATAGAGGAGGCAAGTCTCATAGCCACCTATGTAACCATGGGGCTCACCCCCATAGTCTACAACATACTCACAGCTAGGAGAGCCTTGAAAAAGAGGAAAAAGGGGGAGGTGAGAGAAGAAGTTAATGAGGAGCCTGCAAGAAACCATGAGGAGGTAAGCCCCAAGGACTTCACGCTGACCATCCCCTGCAGCATAACGTTTACCCACTCCGACACCTATGGCCATGCCGTACACCTGAGCATACGGTCAATACACCCCCTGCCTGCCTCCCATGTGAGGAAGTTGTTCAAGCAGAGTTAAGATTTCTTAAAAGAGCGTGAGGGGGGTTGAGGCAGCGGGCTGGGCTGTTCAAGGTTATAGCTCCGGGGCTCCTTGCAGGGATATCTAACGTTGACGCCTGCGCTATATTGTGCCTATTATCGATAGGTGCCGTGTATAGGTACTCGCTGCTATGGGCGCTAACGCTGGGACTACTGCTCTACACCTTTACCTTACAGGTGGCGTCTGAGGTAGCATTGGTTACAGGTAAAGGGTTAGCTGAAAATATAAGGGAGCGTTTTGGGGGCGGAGCTTCCTCGATCACGGTCCTAACATCGATGGCTGCCAACATCTCCTTGATATCAGCGGAAATAGCAGGAGCCGCCGTGGCGATAACAGCCTTGACAGAAGCCCCCCTACAGCTATCCGCCGCCATAGCCGCTCTCATCCTACTCGTCATAGCTTGCACTAAGACCGTGGACTTGGTGGATGAGGTCCTGATAGTGTTGAGCATGACATTGGTGGCCTACTTGGTCCTAGTATTTACGGTGGGGGTAGACTATACGGGCCTGTTAAGCGGCTTAATTAAGCCCGGCCTACAGCTGGACGCGGAGTATTGGGTAGCGGTGCTGGCTATCATAGGCATGGCGATAGGCCCTAACGTGTTGCTATACGAGGCAAGTGACCTAGTTGAGAAGGGGGTCGGAGAAAAGGCGTTGCCTCACGCTATGGTTAGCAGCTTTATAGGGTCAATGGTGAGCTTGGTTATATGCGTGGCCATCGTGGTATGCGGAGGCTACTTAGGGAAAGCCTCAGAGACCATGATTGAGGCTGTAGACGCCTTTAGAGCAGTGTTTGGCCAAGCCTCCACCCCCCTCTTCTCACTGGGGCTCTTCGCTGGGTCGATGCTGGCAGCCGTCATAACGCTACATTCAACCATAGCCCTCCTTTCAGAAACCTACGGGTGGGCTAAGGTCGGCGGCCGTGCCACGTGGCCTACATGGGCTACGATTATAACTCTGGCCTCCTTAACCCCTACGCTGCTCGTAGCCAAGCCGGTTAAGGTGGCCATCGTCTCATCAGTGCTCTCGAGTATAGCTACAATACCCCCCTTCGTATTCTTAGCTAAGCTCTTCTGCGATAGCAACCTTATGAGGGGCCTAGAGGCTAGGGGATACATAAAGGCGGTTACTTGGATAATAGTGGCCGTCTTCGTGTCCATAAACGTAGGAGGGCTACTCGTAGCGGTCTTAGAGAAGCCCGTCTTAGGCTACATTAACGTGCCCGCGGACCTCCTAGTGTTACTATTAGGAGCTTCGTTAGCCCCCTATATGATCAAGGGGTTGAGGGGGCTCTTTAACAGGAGGAGTTGATTGAGGCGTAAACTTTCAAGAGATACTGCTACCCCTATTTTGGGGGGGGCTCCCTTAATGACCATTAAGGTAGGTTGCTGTGGTTGGGCTGTTAAGGGAGGTATGGACGCTTATTTCAAGACGTTTAAGCTAATAGAGATTCAAAGTACATTCTACAAGCTACCCAACCCATCAACCGCGGAGGGATGGAGGACTAAAGCACCAGAGGACTTCGAGTTTACTTTAAAGAGCTGGCAGGCTGTGACACATCCTACTTCCAGCCCTACATGGAGGAAGGCTGGGGTAAAGATACCCCCAGACAGGGCAGATAGATACGGCCACCTCAAGCCCACGGAGGAGAACTTTGAGGCATGGAGTAAGACTATGGAAATAGCCAGGGCCTTGAGAGCTAAGATAATAGTCGTACAGCTACCTCCATCGTTCGACGCCTCAGAGGAAAACATTAAGAATATGCAGGAGTTCTTCTCAACCATCGATCGAGGGGGAGTCCTTATAACCGTGGAGTTTTGGCATAATAGCTGGACAGCTGACAAGGTAGCTGAGGTGTGTAGAAGGCTAGACTTAATCCACACCGTAGACCCCTTTAAGGCCGAGACTGTGACGAAAGATAAGGACGTGATATACTATAGACTTCACGGGTTGGGGAAGAAAATGTACGTCTACAATTATAGTGACGAGGAGCTTTTAAAGCTCTACGAGAACTGGGTCAAACCATACTCCTTAAAGGGGGTCGAGGTATACGTGTTATTCAACAACACGGCCATGGCTGAGGACGCAAAACGTTTCCAAGAAATAATCGAGGCTACTCATGCCTAGTCTTCATTCTCTGCAAGAGTTTCTCTACCTCCTCAAAGGCCTTAGCCAGAGCCTCATCCCTAAATAGATTACTCACGCCATCCCTAAGCCCACCCTCAACAAGTATCCACAGCTCCTCTAGGTCTGAACCAAGCGGTATCCTCCCCAAACTCTCCTTGAATCTACGCATAAAGTACTCCTCTAACTTAACATCCATCCTTCCAATACCCTTAGCTAGCCTCAGCCAACCACGATCCTCCTTAATGACCCCCTTAGCTACTAGGTCGTCGATGGCCTTATAGACCACGGGTCGAGGGACCCTAAGACCCCTTGAAGCCCTATCAACTAAGCGTTCCCTACGCGCTTCACCCACAACATTAAGTTCATCTAATATGTAAAGAGATGCTTTTTCAATTAAGCTTCCAGTTAAATCCTCCCCCCTCGTGGAGAGTGTTAAGCTACTTTTTAGCGACTCTATCTCCTCCTCCAATACTTTGAGCCTCTCAGACCACCTCCTGCTTTCAAGAGCAAGGTTTACTAGTAACTGGTACTCGTCCTCTCTTAAGACCCTATAGCCATGGAGGTGTTTGTTAGGAGATCTCTCTGAGGTCAACGGTCCAACCACTACATGGCTAGCTTCGACTTGCGGGACCCCTATAGGGGACCCCTCAGTCCTTAATACCTTTTCAACCTCCCCTACAACTCTCTTAATGTCTTCAGCTATCTCTCTAAGCTTAGCTCTAAGGCTATCCGTTGACATAAACTCGAGGGGAATATAGGAGGACCTTGAAGTTTAATCTTCCGCTGGGAGAAAGAACTTACCTGGCATGGGACGTTGAAAAATTAGGGAAAAGAGTTCAGGTTACTCGCTCTCGGTCTTCTCTCCTTCCTCCTCGCCACCGGTCTTGCCGGGCGTCTCACCGGTCTTGGTCTCGCTCTTAGCGGCAGCTATTACGTCATCGATCCTTAGAATCATGGACGCAGCCTCGGTAGCAGACTTTATAGCCATGGACTTGACGTTCAGAGGCTCTATGACGCCTAAGTCAAGCATGTTCGCTGGCTTGCCAGCGAAGACATCAACGCCCATCGCCTCGTTGCCAGGCTTCTCATGTAGAGCCCTTAGCTCCATGATTATGTCAAGTGGATCGAGGCCAGCGTTCTCAGCTAAGGTCTTAGGTATGATCTCTAGGGCGTTAGCGAAGGCCTCTATAGCTAGCTGCTCCTTACCTCCAACCGATGGAGCATACTCGCGTAGCCTCTTGGCTAGCTCCATCTCAATGGCTCCGCCGCCGGGAAGTATCTTGCCACACTCTATGGCGTCAGCAACTGTTGAGAGAGCGTCGGTTAAGGCTCGCTCAGCTTCGTCTACAAACTTCTCTAGGCCGCCCCTTATGAGTATGGCCACAGCTCTGGGGTTCTTGCAACCCTCGACGAAGATCATCTTCTCATCAGCAATCTTACGCTCCTCCACAAGCTCAGCCTCACCTAAATCAGCCGAGGTTAGATCCTCTATGTTAGTCACTATTCTACCGCCCGTAGCCCTAGCCAGCTTCTCCATGTCTGACTTCTTTACCCTCCTAGCGGCCAGAATACCCTCCTTAGCTAAGTAGTGCTGGGCCACGTCGTCTATACCCTTCTGGCAGAACACCACATTGGCCCCGGAAGCCTTGATTTTGTCTACCATGTTCTTCAGCATCTTCTCTTCTTCCTCTAAGAAGGCCTTCATCTGCTCAGGCGTCGAAATCCTGATTTCAGCGTCCATCTCGGTCTTCTCTATCTCCAATGGACAATCGAGCAGAGCTATCTTAGCCTTCTCGATCCTCCTAGGCATCCCTGAGTGCACTACTTCCTTGTCTACTATGACGCCGTTGATGAGTCTTGAATCTGCTAGGCTTGCGCCTTGTCTCTTCACCAGCTGTATAAAGTCGATGTCGGCCACCAGCTTCTCATCCCTCTTCTCCACGATCTGTCTGACAGCCTTAACGGCCATGTCTGCCAGCATCTCCTTGGACCCAGCCACGGTCTTAGCTGACATCGAGGTCATGGCTATCTTCTTCAGTGTGACCTCGTCGTCCATGGACACCGGCATGGCCAGCTCCTGAAGGGTCTTTAGACAGAACTCTAAGGCTTTACCATAGCCGCTTATGATCACGGTGGGGTGTATGTTCTTGGCCATTAACTCCTCCGCTTTCTTGAGGAGTTCGCCGGCGAGGACCACGGTAGTGGTGGTGCCGTCGCCCACCTCATCGTCCTGGGCCTTAGCAACCTCAACCATCATCTTAGCCGCAGGATGCTGCACCTCTATTTCATCTAGGATGGTGGCACCATCGTTAGTCACGGTTATGTCGCCGAGGCTGTCGACGAGCATCTTATCCATGCCTCTTGGACCTAGGGTTGATCGAACTGCCTCAGCTATGGCCTTGGCCGCGGCGATGTTAGCTCGCTGCGCTTCCCTACCCACTGTGCGTGTAGCCCCCTCCTTTAAGATTAGGACCGGTATGCCTCCAAGCTGAGCGACCGCCAAGTTTCTCACCCTAGCCCGTTATCCACAGGGGTCAAAAAGGCGCTTCCATATATACTTTTTCTACTTCAGCTGGCTTGTGAACTCCTCGTAGAGCCTTAGTAGGTCCTCTCTTAAACTAGGCTTGACGGCCTTTAAGGCCTCCTCAAAGTCCTCCATAGAGACTTCTTCTGCGTCCCTCCTCATAGCGTTCATGGCTGCCTCTCTACATAGAGCCGCTAAGTCAGCGCCTGAGTACCGTTCAGTGCGTTTAGCGAGGCTCTCAAGGCTAACGCTCTTAGCTAAGGGCATCCCTTTAGTATGTACCCTTAGTATCTCAAGCCTAGTAGCGTAGTCGGGGGGAGGAATGTATATTAGTCGATCAAACCTCCCAGGCCTAAGTAGCGCGTCGTCTATCAAATGAGGCTTATTGGTAGCTGCTAACACAACCACATCCTCTAAGGATACCAGCCCGTCCATCTCTGTGAGTAGCTGGCTAACGACCCTGTCAGTGACACCCGAGTCGCCATAGCCATAGCCCCTCTTGGGGGCTATAGCGTCTATCTCATCTAAGAAGATAACACAGGGTGCTGCCATTCGTGCTTTTCTGAAGATTTCTCTTATGGCTTTTTCTGATTCACCTACCCATTTACTGAAGATTTCAGGGCCCTTAACGCTTATGAAGTTAGCTTCACTCTCCGTAGCCACC